>Ga0065711_1004796_pt1 | contig 22344 bp, 13 predicted proteins | sample Hoacrofraction12_FD_59098 | JGI IMG/M metagenome (GOLD analysis project Ga0065711, IMG submission 59098) | Hoatzin crop microbial communities from Cojedes, Venezuela - Epithelial fraction 12 v2 (version 2) | ecosystem: Host-associated > Birds > Digestive system > Esophagus > Crop | place... | reverse complement strand
GGCATTTTTCCTAACAGAATCCCCTTTTGTGATTGTTTTACCTTGCAATTCACGCACTCGTGCCTCTAGACTTGAGGTAGTTTTTCCATCCCACTTCGTCATGCCCTCTCCGTGGTCACGCAGGTAAAACTCCAGTAATCATCTGCTGCCTCAACTTATGTTGGAGAGGCAATAGAGAAGTATGTCACTGAATACTGATATTATGTGGGTTATCTTCAGCACTAAGGTTTTACGTCATACATAAAAAAAAAAGTGTAGAAGAACTGTGGAAGTGCCCTGACATAATCTCTGACAACTGAACTTTGGGTTCTGCAAGACACATTTGTCTGATAGAGATGTAGTGGGACTACTCACAGATGCAGTGGGAGCTGCTGGAGAAATCCTGCAAAAAAATGTAGCTAAATATTCAAATATAAGAAAAACAGAGTACAACTAGGATTAGATAATCCTTAGCATGACTGGGGAGTGCTAGTATTGAGCTGATGAACAATGTGCAGTATAAAAAGAACAATAGTAAGCTGCAAGATCGGGCTACACTTCTGTGAATCCAGAAAAATGTCTCAGTCTTAAAGACATGAGAGGACAATTTCACTCCATTTTTTCTCATTCCTTGCTGCAGAATTAAACTCCAAGACTTTGTCATAGGAATGTTACCTGCAGATGAACTTTGTGCTTTTATAAATAATAGATGCTTCCATGCCCAGGTTTAGTGGTTTTGCACCACGCAGACAAATTCTCACCTGGGTGTAAAACCTTGCTAGTGTTAAGAGAATGCTGACTGAGGAACCTGAAATGCAAAGGCAGTTCCACAAGAAATGTGGAGGTGAGATACTGAGAACAGAAGGGGTGGCCAAAGGGTGCTGAGATGAAGAAACAAAAGACAGAAAATATAAGCTAGAAAAGCTGATAAGTTGAGAGGTTGATTTTCTGAAGAGGGAGCAAAACAGGAACTTGAATACAAATGGCTAGATGTTACAGAAGATGGGAATGAATGATGATGGGAGAGAGAAATGGGGAGAGTATGGTTCTTGTTTTTCTCTTCTGCAACGTCTATTTATAGCTTTTCAATGCTGTGATAATGAATTTATGTTTTGGGTAAACTGCTGCAAGTCAACCCCTTTCACTTTTAGTAAATCCTAGTTTTTAGGGGAAAATTCTTAAGAATGTCACTGTTTCCACAGGTGGTCCTAAAATGCATAGTCAGTCTATCAAGCAGTAGCATACTTGCAATCATAAGAACATGTATACCTCTTCAGGAATAAGAATCTGAAATTCACTCTCTGTACTTTCCTGTGGTCAAGAAAAGCAATAGCTAAAAGGGGAATTTATTTTTCCCAGCTATGGAATAAAGAGTAGAATGTTGGAGAGTAAAACAGATTGCTTATACTCAAGAGACTTTAAAAATACTGTAAAATACAAAGGAAAACACCCTTTGCTTTGGACTTGCAAAGCCTTTGCATCTTTTCTGGTTCATAACAGACTTGTAAAACTGAAGTTCCTTTAATTTAAAGCTACTTTTATTTATTTTCACTCAGTTTTTATTAATAATTTTTATTAAATTATTTATTATTAAATAATTAAAAAATTATTTATTTTTTTCATGGGCTTAAGAAGTAAACAACAAATCTTAAAACAACTAATTCTTTGTAAAATCCTCTTCTGAGATTCCCACCTTGACTGAACTATGAAAAGCATGAGGAGTCCTTACAATACAGAGGGCAACTAACACCTGTGCCGGTTATCAGTTTGTGATGTAGTGAACATCAGTTGAAAGAGCCTGAATGCCTTCTGTAGTGGAAAGCGTTAGAATATACTTTAAAGAGTCAAATACTTAGGAAAGAAACCCCAACAAACTCTAATACGCTTTATTAGTGTTGTCAAAAATTAGTCATTAGAAACCAGCAGCAACTCAGATTTTCCCTTGTGGTATGTTGCTTGCGAGAACAGTGCAGACTGTGTCACGCAAGCCTGAATCACAGGCAGTCCACACAATATGGTATGGAATCACATTGTTCCTATACCGGCCTTTGGAAAGGATGAATGACTTGGAGGTCCTTAGTCCAAAGAGACTGCAGGCAGTGAGTCCAGGCAGAGCTCATGACTGAAGTAGGTATGTGTCCGAAACCTTATTTTCTAGGCCTGTCTCCCTCTTACCTGTGTTAGGACCAGTGAGATGATCAGTAAAAAGAAGGGAGTAGTCCCTGCAACCGTGGGGGTGTTGGGCACACAAAACTAGATTTTCTAGCAACAGAAAAATGGCAGAGGGAAACGTCTCGCTCTCACCTCCCTCCCCTTGCCAAAACCCATCACAAAACCCAGGAAATACTGTACACAGGCCAGGGACAAACTCACTGTTTATTTCAAGCTACTGTTAAGAAGCTGTTATTTATTTAAAACTTCAAACAAACTTACAAAATCATAAGCATAAAAATCAGCAAAGGATGTGCTTTTTCTCCCCGCCATAACATAAACCACAGCAAGACGAATTAGCAGGAGCCTGCAGCAATCAGAAAAACCCAAACCTCTGCTCTTTCTTCACAGAGATTTTTAAGAATAAAACTCATAAACATTGAAACTACCCAGGACAGCAGATGAAGGATCTCACAGTGTCATTGTCAGAACTGGACTTTCCCTTGACTGCACTCATAGTCAAGCTTTCAAGTTGGATCCAGAGAAGACTTGTGCATACAGAAATGTCTTTGGTTTTACTCAGTACTAGCCAATAGTGGACAAAATACTTCTAATATGACAATGATAATTTACACATTCTCCTTCACACTAGACTTTATGTACCTGTAGTACTAGCCTGACTGCAAGTGAAATGAAAGGAGGAAGGAATTGATACTGCCTTTTTTTTCCCTCAGCCTGTTTGTTTTGTGCATTTATATGCATTTTGGGTAGAATTCCTTCTTGGCAGTGATGCAGCAGCAGTGGAAAACAAGACTAGATATGGCAGAAAACATGGCTGGACAGGTGTGTGGTCATTCCGTCTACATATTATAGAAGAATCTCTGCAGACAAGACCACAGTCAATACTTAAGTCAGGATTATGTTTTGGCATGGGTGCCTAAGAAGAATCTATCACTTGGCATGTCCAAGAGGCCAGCCTTGCAGTGCCTCTGGCTTCAATGTGGCAGCCCACAAAGTGTCCTCAGGGTCATAGACATCTCCCTTACTTCACAGTCCATATCACCAAAAGGTGTTGGAGTCCTCCTTCCAAAGAAGGCCCTTTTGTTTGTCTTGTCTGCTCTTTGTGGGCTCCATGAGGTAGACATGGTTAAGCTTCATGAGGTAGACATAGCTAAACATGTGAGGCCTGATTGTCGCAGGCATAGCTGCACCGGAAACTTATGAATGCTCAATCCTTTACTACTGGGCAGAGCATGCCCTGCCCAAAGCCGGAGTCTGACAATTGGCTTTGACTCCTTCATACCAGGTACAGCTGCTGTCTCATCCTATGGGCTAGAAAGGAAACTGGTAAAGGACTGAAGGTCCTGCAGGACTTGGGTATAAGGTTGGTAAGAGCGGTGAAACCTTTCACTTTAGCAGTCCTGCTGGGTAAAGCCTTTAGACTTTGGTGATGAAGAAAGGAAAACGTCATTTGGTTTGAATAGACAGTTTCTCTGCGTGCCTTTTGGTGTTAGTTTCCCTTGTTTAGTGTGTGGGTATCATACATGACAATGGGAAAGAGAGAAATACTGTAGAAAAACAAACAAACAACTCTTCCCTCTAAAAAAAAAAAAAAGGGGAAAGATAAAAAAGAAAAAGCAGTAAGCAACTGTGGTTGTAAAACCACAAAAATTGGCAATGAGGCTCCAAGGCAAGTGTAAGCCTTGAAATTTCTTTTAGCTCTTAAAACAAATAGTCCAAACCAAAAAAACCCCAAAGCACAACAACTCTCTTTCCATGGATTCCAGTTTAATGATGCTCCCCCCTGCACTTTTTTTTTTTAAGAAGATTTGAAAGAACTTTTTTAAGCTTTGGCATAAATATTTTTTACTGCTTTATGTTCTGTAAAGAACATCAAATGATTTTTTCCTGTTTGATTTTTACTTAGAAATTTAAGAAATGCCAAGTCTGCTCTGTTACGGTTTTCCCGGTGATTTCCTGGATATCTCAGAGGATAGGTATTGATTTATTTCTCAGCAGAACAGCAGGAGTGAAAATGTTGATTCTTTAACAAAGAAAATCTTAATCAAATCCTGTATTAGTTGCTAAAAATAAAGAGTAATTTAAAACAAAAAAAAGAAACAAAGACTTCAGAATACTCTTTGAAGTTTCTTTTCCCCAGTTGTTTAGTTTTTGCTCTCTTCCATTTTGTGATATCGTGGTCAATCACAAGAGTCATTGACAGCAGACTTTCTAATACAAAGGAAGAAAAGTAAGGGGAAAGAAAAACATACAAGGAGAGCTAATATTTACAGAGGAGCTGTTCTTTGTGCTTCCAGTTCTGCATGTAACACGCCCTGTGACCCTTCTGTACTTTAGTTCCTCCTTAGGTAAAGTATGGATGAGTGTGATGTACACTTACACTATTTTTTGTCGAAGTGCAATGAGATACAGGGATGTAAAATTCTTCACAAATTATTCTTCCTGTGTGCCAGAAAAGTGGTATTTGAGTCTGTTTGTGTGTGAGGGTGACGCAGCCTTATTATCCTTTGTTGGCACCTGAAGTACACGGAGTAAAAAAAATTATATTAACAGGGAAAAGCAAATCTGATAATTTTAAATTACGTCCATTAGGTAATCTAGTTTGATTTTTGTGATACAAATAAAAAATGCTAGGTACCAGTATCTTGTCTCTGTAAAGCATCTCCTTGTCACAGGTTACCAAAGGGGTGGAAAACAAAAAAAATGTATTTTCAGTTGCACCTCTGAGGAAGAGGATATCAATGGTCAGTTCTTGAAATCAATTGTGGATGAGAGTGAGCATGGTAAGAGGGGTTATGCAGGGCAAAGTGCATTTTTAACTACTGGTGATGCTGGTTTTTCAGTATGAGCTGATGAGAATCTGTAAACACTGAATGCGGCAGCAGTCACCACTGGAGGCTGAACAACAACAAAGATCCTTCATAAAATGTGGTGATTCAACTGTATGGATACTCCCTAATGGCATGGGTCTTGAGTATATGTGTCTCAAAGAGCCTAATTTTGAAATAATTGCAGAATAATTACCATATAATTAATGCCTCAGAACTCCAAAACTCACTGTATTATGTCTGAGACCAAAGGTTTATTATAAGCACTGCAGACATTAAGGTAAATGCTGCTATATGGTTTCATGATCTTTATTAAGATTAAAAAAATAAAATCCATTGTAATTAAAATGAGCTATATACTATAAGAAAAGGGCTGAGATTCCTAGAGTAGGATTTAGGTAAGGATTGTCAAAGTCAAAAGAGAGCTTGAACTCTTTCCTCCCTTCTGCCCTCAGCTGAAACTGGAGGTTCCTACATTTCATGGGCATTGATACATGAAGACAGATGGATTAAACTGATATGTTGAAATGATAGACACCTCCAGCTGACCCCTGTGCTCTACTTTTCTCATAGAAGTTGCTGTCCATCTGGCAGGAATGCCTAAAGTGCATAGGTAGCTGCTGCTGAGGAGCCAAATGTCATTGGCAAAGCAAGCAGTCAGGAATTTCCAGGTACCTGAACCTGCCAGACTGTAGGTAATTACAGTTGAGGAGCTGCTTCATGGACAATTTAGTAATCTCTGCCACTGTGGGCAGTCATTGATTTAAAGGCAAGGTGAGTAGAAAGGAGCAGTAGTAACTGGGGGCTCTGCCATCCAACTTTAACTCACTGCCATCCAGGGATTAACAGTCACTGACTGTTTTGTCTGCACATTGCCCAGGAGCCTGAGTATTGTCTTTTGTACATGCACCTTAATAGGGACAAGGTAAAGCAACTCGTTATCTAAATCATACTGACCTGAAAGGGATCTAGGAGTAGAGCATTCCTATGTTTATGTCTCCACATACCGGTACGGAAAATAAAAAAGTAGATCAGTTCTGTATGTGCCTGAGAACATAACATCTAGTAATTGCAAACAGCAAATACATATGTTTTGTATGGACTTGCTGAGATGCTTTTTTGCATTCCAAGTTGAAACACAGCAAGTCCATTAGTCCAAGTAACTTCCCTTCTCCACTCCCCCCATATCTCTTTGGTATGCATAACTTTGAAATTTTGACATGGTTGAGATGAGTACGGTTGGGTTTTGTTGACCACTTCTTTGGGATAGAGAAGGATGCTTTGTTAATTTCAAGAGATAAAAACAAACATGTTGAAGCAGCATATTTTGAAATAATGGTGTTTGAGTAATGTCAGAAGACATGTAAGATGTTGTTTAAGTTTAAAGAGGTAGATGATATGTCAGTGTGGGAAAAGGCAAAGCTGGCATGTTTGTGAATTTCAGGATAGGTTTAATCTATTAGGGATACTCACATGCTGATTCAATCATTTCACAAAACAATGGAGTAGCAGATACTGATTTATTTCTAAAAGCCACTGCAAGTGGTTCCATCCAACCTGCTGGAAGAGGTTCTTGAGCAGGAAGAGTGAGAAAGGTTCAGTCCCCTTTATCTAATGGGATAAAATTCAGCATCTTCTACTGACTGAGTTATACCTAGCCTCTAGGCTGTAAACTAGTCTTGGTTTGTGTGGCAGGGTGTACTTCATCTTATTCCATGAAGCTTTGCCACTGTGTGAGCAGTAGTTAACTATTGACTTTGTCAGAGGAAGAGCGTGTAAGTGAGGAAAAAGGACTCCTTGGACACTCACATTACACAAAGAGACCTGTGTTTCTTTGCTTTGCTTCCAGGACGTATGGTGCTGCTTGATACAGTACAGAAGAAGTCCTTGCAGAAGGGGAAAAAATTATGCCTCCTTCCTTCCAAGTAAACTACCTACTGATCTTGCTGTGCTTCTGTTTTTGATGTCTGTTTTGGGCCAAGAGCTTCTTGACTGTGCTTGTGGCATTGTGCATACTTGTAAGTAGGAAACTTTCTTTAGAGATGTGACTTTGAGCTCCCTTGAGCTGAGGGAAGAAATGAGATCCTTTACTGCCTGGGCAACCACTGGGTGATTATGTGAAGACAGGAATCCCTCTGCTTTCCCAACCTGTTTTTAATAGAAAAGCATGAACCATGCTCATTTTTTTGCAGATATGTAACATGAGTAGAGGCTTCTGGGCTCCAGATACCCTGTAAATCAAACTGCCTCCCTGAACGAGCAAGATTTAAGGCATACTCTGCTTCTCAACACTTGCCTATGGCCAATTCTAGGTGATCGCCTCTTCAGTATGTTGCCATCAGGTGTTTGCATGGTGTGTTGGCTGCTTTGAATTAAATTCTGAGGCACTAACTTATCTTGTGAATTGAACAGAAAGCCTGGCGTTCCATTCCCTTTTTGAATTTTCCTGTAGGATCTGAGATACTGAAAGATAGGTGTTACACTGCCTAGCACTGAAGTATCTAAATCTCTTACTGGATCTTGTCCAACTTAGCTACAATGCAAATTAAGATACTTATGAAGTATGGGTGATAATTTTTATGCACATTTTAAAAATGAAAAAGGTCTTAGTAATTGACATGTTAGCAAGAGGCTCCTTCTGTATAAGATTCCTGAAGGACTATGCTGCAGAAGAAGCAAGAGAACCCCATTAAACTGTCAAAATGTTCATATCATGAAATATCACCATGCAAAAAAAGAAAAGCAAAAAACTCAAAGGAGAATCAACAAAGCGCAATTGTTACTGGCATTCATCCTGGGATATTTTTTTTTCTTGCCTTCCTCATAAAAACAATAATGAAAGGACAAGTACCTTACCGGATTCATTGGTGTGCTCTGAGAAATGGTTAGCATTCAAGGCCCAAGAGCATGAAAGTGAATCCTCTTCATATATACATGCATGCTGTATGAATTGCTGTCTGGAGATCTGTATTCTCTTGTCTTGCACCTCATATTTCCCTTCCTACCATTAGAAAAATTGAGTAAATATCAGAATATTGGCAATTTATGTACCAGTGTAAATGAGTGTACAGAAGGATCTGGGTGATTTTGTGGTTGTGACACCCCTAGTGGAAATAATTATCTCCAAACACTATAAATCACAGTTTAAAGAAGTGCATGTTAGAGTAGACTTGCCTGTTTGGTGGCAGGTCTGCTTTCTCTCGGGAGTCAGTGTCTGAACAGTAGGTTATCCTGCTACTGCTTTTCCTCATTTGGCCTGTATTACTTCTTCCCAGCTTGCCTCCTGCTGGAATAATTGTGGTGCTAATAACAATGTGTGGGGAAATGACCAGATGTGCTAGTTTTCTTAGACAATTAAACCATGTTTTTCAATTTTCCAGACATTTTTTCATTTCTTTATTAACTCACCAGTGCCAGGAATTGGATTTTTCCAGAGCATAAATCCTGATTAGTGAGCCAGAGGATCGAGAGCTCCATTTTACTTCTGATGTGTCATTTCCCCTCTGTTCTTGCTTAAGTGGCATTTTGAAAAGACAGCCCTTGTGTTTTTAAGGGTAAAAAAAGAAATACAGGATTGTTTTGGGACAGAAATGGAAATCTGGTAAAGGGATGAAAAATTAGAAGAAGGTGTAGTCAGGATCAGGGCCATCTTGTCCTTCTGGGATCGCGGGACATGGAGGCCTGCAGACTGGCTGAGCTGTTTGAGACTGAGCTACCTCTTCCTGGCACCAGGTGTGACTGAACCCCATCTTGCCATGTTCATGTTGCCATCCGCTTGTCATGGCACAGAATGAGTTTATTAAATGATGCCGGCCCTGAGAAACATCTACAGATTGATTCTGCAGAGCAAAGGCAGTGTTTGGTGCACTGCTGATGTGAGTTGCTCTTAAAGGCTTTCCCTGCATCCACGGTTTCTGCTTATGAAAAGGCCAGAAACATGAGAGAGGAAAAGGAGGAGGCAGAGGCTTGTCAGGAGTGTGGATATACTCAGATTTTGAGTTTAAGGACTCTTTCAGCCTTAGTATGTGCTTAGGGGTGCGCTCAGGTTGGTGGAGGGTTGGCAGGGCAGGAGGAGTGGTTGCGAGTCCCAGGGAGGATGAAGCATTACATCGTGTGTGAGAGATGTGACAGAGAGTGGGCTAACTGTGGCAGGGGAAGCAAACTAGAGAAAGAGGTGTTTCTCTGGGTAGATAGAATTAGAGGGAACTGAAGAGGTTTGTGGGGTTCTGAGACTGGCCTGGGTAACAGAAGAAAGATAATCAACTTACGAGTGAGGTCAAAAAGGTAGTGGATTCCCACTGGCATTGGTATGTTGAGTTTTGGGGCCGAAAAGGTCCATCAAAAGATGAGACGACAAAGTGGGGGTTCTTGCCACCTTGTACTGGACAGTTTGCATCCTGGGAGGGACAAGGGGAGAGTGTGAGTAGAAGGTGGTGCTCTTTTTCAGCTTCTACCAGGGTGCTATAGAGGACAGAGGTAAGGGAAGCAAGCCTGATACATGCAGCACCAGAGCTTATGGTGGGTGTTAGCTGGTAAGAAGGGAAATAAAGAGCAAGACTTTCTGTCAGCTAGGAAGGGGTAACAGTTCAGATCTTACCCCATCTCCATAAAGGCCTGTCCAAAACTTGAATCTTTTGAGGTTCAGAAAAGGATGATTAATTCCTTTTTCATTTTTTTGTGCTATTGCATGAATTGTTTCCAGGCAGACTGGGAACAGCAGAGCCAAGATATTACAGGGAAGGCTGCAGTCCAGGTGATCAAGAGCTGTCAGGAGGCCGAGAAGCACCAAAGAGTTCATGATAAAACCGTCAGTATTTCATTCTCCAAAATGTTTTATAGGTCCAGGAGGTCTGAACGGTGCCATATTTTGGGGTGATAAGATGGGAAATGTCAGAGTACTTAGGAGTTATTCCAGCATTGCTGGCTGCCTTTAAAGGGAACCTCAGGAATTTGTCTCCTGACCCCAGGGACCGTATTTCTGACTCCTAAGATCATCCTTCCAGCTGAGCAATATGAGTCCTTAGCACTGCATACTAACATTCCTTGTCCTGAGACATAAGTATTACCTTTCGTATGACTCAGTTGAGTGCTATCATTCTTGGCTGCATACATGTGGGTGGTCGTCTTCATTAGCCAAATCTTGTGCCTGTTATCACTTTACTACCCACTTCCTTGTTGCTGGTTTAAAACCTGTCATTGCAGAATTCATGCTTACCAGGTGCTCTCCCCTTTTAGCTGTCTGATTTGGTGTGTTCTTCCAGTATGAATATTGGGAGAAAACCAGCATAACAACAGTCTTCAGAGGGTTACATCGCCAAATCCTGCCCTGCCAGTCAGCAACAGCACAGTATCACTAAACCACAAGAGCTTTTATATGAGGTTTTTATTTAAAGGAAGTAAAAAAATGCTGGCTGTAGTCATATTAATTTCTCATTTTTATTAGCTTTTAGGGAAAGAGCAACAGCTCAGTGAGTTGTGTTTGTAACAAATACAGGTTATGAAATAAGTGTATTTCATTATTTACTCATTTTACAATGAAAGGCTTTCCAAATCTGCCTCCTAAATGGTTTAACTCAACGTTAGAATTGATGCTGCCAAATACCAGCTGATTGAATAGACAATGAGTTTCAAATTCCTCTTTTACATGGGGAATGTGATATAGAACAATGACCTCAATTTTCAGCTATGTCCTCACATTCACCTCTTTTTTGGCTGTCTTTTTTTCTCTTGCAGTATCTTATCACAGTTTTTCAAGTCCTGAGGGTCTTACAAGGGCACTACTGTTTAATAATTAGACACTATGGCTCTGGTAGGTCTTCTGGTGACATCTTTTACAGCTAACGAGTATTTAATAGAATATAATTAGAAGCTCTGATCCTTAGACCTTGACCTGTCTAGACCTTGTATACAACTAAATGACCAGACAGCCCTTAACACTCATTAGGAGTTATCTGCACCCCACTTTACAAAGCTATGTGAGGAAACTGTTTAGATTTAGCCTGAAGCCACCTGCTTCATAATCTGTTGCTGTGCACTGAGTTGATCCTGCTGTCCTTATAGTAACTGGAAAGCTACCAATGATTTCATTTCAAAGCAAATATTCTAATTCAGGAAGCACAGAATGGAAAGGTGGTTGCTATATTTGTCAGCATGTGACCTTCAGAAAACCTGTAACTGGGAAACATTACTTCAGTGCTGTGGAGAAACTGGTCACATCATTGTAAAACAAAAGAAAAACATCTAAAGAAAGTTAGGGAAATCAGCTAAAATGTATTTTGATACAGTATATTCAGTTGGGATTTATTTGATAGTGCTCTTTTTACAGATAACATATATTGATTTTAGATAGTGCTCTTTTTACAGATAACATATTTGTCTTGAGTTTATTTCTGAAAGTCCCTTATATCTTTCAAATAAATTAACATTTTTTACTACCGGTTTTAAAAAATCTAAATTAAAAAAAATCTTTACATGCATGTCTGAGGAATAGCCTGTTGGGCATACCACTAAGAAACACAGGGGGCAGGCTTCTTTCTTCTTCATTAATTTTTGAATGTGTATGCGCCTATATTGTCAAATCTTGTTAAATGTCCTTTTACCTAGTCCATAGACCTGTTCCGTCTCTTTTTCACTTTGTCCCACTTTAGTTTCATCCTAATGAGGTAGACTAGTTGTCTGAGTTTTTAACTCAGACTTTGGAATCAATTACCATCCCACAAGTCTAGGGTTTTTTGAAAGATAAATGCAACAAATTGTGTAACAAAAGAAAGGAAAAATTAAATTCTTAAGATTTCTTTGATAACTTTTCAGTGGTTTAGGAAAAGGATCCAAATACATTCTTAATATATTTCTTCTTGGTCCTTTCTGGAAACTGTTATATGGCACCAAATGCATCCATATATAGAAGACATTTTGTTTAAGAATGTGTCCAAATGATCCTGTTAATGCTAATACAACATTTCAATTATCTGTCTTTTGAAAAGTGGTCTATTTTGAGATGTTAGTTGCAAATAGAGGAAATGAAGTGTTGATGTAGTAAGGAATTATTTACTAGGTCTGGAGAGTTCTAAAGCAAAACATCTGGATCAATTTGTTTACAAAGTCCCTGTAGATAAAAAGCACTATCTCTCCAAGGAATCAATTTGTGCCCTTTCTGAAGAATCATTAAAAAAAAGGAAAGTTGGTTATCATCACACACAGAAAGCTCCTGGGAATTTGTTTATTAAGGAATCCAAAGAAAGTTTGAAATCCTGTTTCACGGGAGATCAGCTAGCTACTGAAAATGTGGCGTGGTTTTGTGATCTTAATTTAGCCTGGCCTGCTCTGTTTATCTGCTTCCCCCACACCCCACATCTTAAAAAGTAATATATTTCAGAAGCTGAGAGTAAACACAGCAGTTCAGAGATATGCCAGAGCTGGATGTGGAATGGAGATAAAACCTTTGGTTTCACATGGAGATGAATGTCCTATGATAATTCAACCATTTCATAATGTAACAAATAAACATTTCTCTTAATTTTGAAGGTCCTGCTCTTGGTGCTATTGAAGTCTGTGGGAGGTGGCTTCCAATTTAGAGAAAGATGTGTATAGAATGAATCTGTGCTTGAAATATACTTTAGCAAAAGAGCGAAACAAGAGCTTTTTTTGTATTCAGGTGCCATAATCTGGAAAAGCATAGAACTCCATTTGCTGATGATATGGCACCTGCTCTTGAAAGGTACTTTGGGTTCCTGCTTTAACAAGTGTAGCCACAGCCATTAATATCATCACAGTGAAGTTTGCAATGACTTTATCACTAGGTTAAATTACAAAGGTAATTTTATTTAGAATGCTGGTGGAGTCTCCTGTTGGGACTGTAGTTGTTCTGAGAGTAAAGGGGTCTTTGAAAGTCTTCTCTTACAGTTAGTACAAGCAACAGTTTAGCTATGTTAGCAATGGCCATAGTTCCTGAGGTCTATACTTGGATTTTGCGTGTTTTCAAGAGCTGCTTTATGCATTTCTCTGATTTATGGAATTTTTTAAGATGTTTTCAGACGACTTACAGGTCTTTATCTTGAAAAGTGAGTCTGAGCCACGACAGATAAAGAGCTGATGGATATTTTCCTCTAAGAGGACACTCCTTACTGTTCTTATATGTGACCTTAACTTTTTCTGTTCTGAGTTTACATTTTATGCATCCTTTTAGTTAGAATACTGATGAAAATTCTAACACAGAAATTTAATTTTTTGCTTAGAGATTTGGCATGCTCAGATACCTCTGTTGGTTTCCTGAAAAGGTCTGAAACATGGGCTGATACTGCCTATATAGCTATCCTTTTTCAGCTCCAAGGGTCACGTCTCTCCCAGTAGTACATTTTGTCTGCTGTTGAGAGAAGTGAAATCTCTGTCCCTCCTATGGGACATTGTCCTTGGAGTGGCAAGTGAATTAAACAACCATGTAGAAGAGGAATGGCTCTGGGACAGGACGTGGGTCTAATTCCATCCTAAGTTTGGTCATGAGTCTGAAGATTGTGGTTCAGACAAACTTCAGAGCCATATAAATTCAATTGCAACTCTGCATTGGCGTCCACAAAGCCCAGCTGAGTCCTGTTGTTGTTGACAGTATACTGAGCTCATGAAGAATCTGGGCTCAACACAAACAAACAGGATCATTATATAAATCAAAAGAAGATGAAAGTAGAACCCACATCTTTCAGCTTGAATACTAAAAGTCTGCTAGGAGGAATAAAAACACTTCCTGTAAGGGTGATGAGTTGCAATTTCCTTTTGAGTTCTCTTCTTCTACATAGTAAAGAAAAGGGCAGAATGGCCTGATTAAACTGTATGGGTATGGATTCCGTCCCATTCCAACATGCAGGTTTATTTAAAATTAGCTTGCAGTTCTTAATATTTTTAGTTCATTTTATGACCATTACACCAGGCCTGTGAAATGATGCAGGTTATCTCCATCCTAGAGTTCTGAAAGGGGGAAAGAGAGTATTTCTCTTTCCCAAGAAAGTGCAACAAAGTCATTACCTTTGCCTGGAATAGATGTCCTGCTGTTTCTAGATCATATACTATTTATTTAATCCTGTGTTCTCTTGCAGAGGGAGTGTGTTTTCATCCAGATGCTGAGTAATCTCCCATTAATGTGGAGGACATTACAAAGATTTGGAGTTTTGTGCAGTGCTTCTGTTTCTTGGTGTGGACAAGTGAGGTGTGTGCATAATAACTGGTTAATGAGGTGTATTTATACATATGTTGATAAAAATTAAGCAATAAATTTTATGGTCTCAGAAGTCACTACATATATATTTTGTTAGAAAGTGGTTTAATCACACAACCCAGTGTTTTATGTTTACTTTGCAGGTGTGTTTTCTTTCACAGTTCATTTAAAACCAGAAAAGAAATGTAACGCTTTCTTTATTTTGTTGATTAGTGAAATAATCTCATGGTCTTCTGGTAATTGCTGGGGAAATTAATGGAATTTTTGGAAAAGGTTCTATGATAAGAAATCCAAAAAAAGCACTTAGATGCTGAAAGAAAAACTTTGGCAAAATCTAGGTACCTAAATCCAAGGGAGTGATTAAAATGCCCTGTGCGGAGACACAGAGGCTGCACTGCTGAGGCTGCTTGGGGTGCTGAGAATCCAGCATTCTCCAAATGCACATGCTCCACAGTGCTATTGTCTTTGTGGAGCTGAACTCTGAGCAATCTTTTCCCTTTCTAAGATAACGTGGTAGTCATAAACTAATCATCCTGCTACCTGCACCCCTTTTAGGAATTTACATCTAGTTGCTACACATCAACTTGTCGCCTGTGTCCTGGTAGTATGGAATTCACAAAACACAATTTTCATTTTCATTCAAAATGGAGTCCTCTCGTTTGTTGCTGTAATGCAATAGGATTTCCAACTTCATTATTGGAGATATGTACTGTATCTTTGTAACAATAATAACAACCACATTGTCTATCCATATCAGAGATAAATAATTTAACCAATTAGAAGCAGTTGTAAGAGATTTTTTAGCATGCTGTCTGTCCCTGATTTTGTCTTGATCCTGTTGATTATATTCAGGTGTTTTTATTGGAAGTGTTTGAATTACTCTTTATTAATGCTAACTTAAATAATATCACACTGGAACGGGTCTATCTCAAGGGAGGATCCCACCAGATTTGCTGATTTTGACATTGGCAAAAATCTTACAAATGCATTACCTCTTACTTCCATTTCCATCTTCTGTTACTCTGGTTTAACTTCCAAATCTTTGCAAAGAGGCCCCTTCTTTTTATGGCTTCTTTCTGCTATAGACGTGAGATAGTTGAAGAGAAATGTAGTTTAGATGAAGTATTGTGTTCCACCAGCCAGATGAAGGAACAGATTAATTTCCTGATCAAGGCTTGGAGATCTCCTATCAAAACACTTACAATAAGGTTTGTATTTACCTTGTAGTATTCAACTGATTTTCAAAAAAGAAAAAAGAAAAGGCAGTGAATCCCTTCTCTTTGGCCACATCTTCTGGTCTTTTAAAACATAGTGAAATGTTCCTCTACACTTCCAGTCCATTCTTGGTGCTATGCTGGTATGAAATAATTCCTATGTCCACATTCTTGAAAGTATAGTGTTCCCATCTCCCGATCTTCAAAAAAAGAGACATTAAATGCAATCTGTAGTGCTCATAGCTTTGCAGGGATGGGTCAAGTAGTTCTGTAGTATATCTGGTCTTGCTAGAATAAGTTGGGAGATACATATTGCCATCAGACTTTAACAACATCAGTGGACAAGGGAAGAGCTAAGGATGTCATCTGTCTGGGCTTCTGTAAGGCCTGTGACATGGTCCTCCACAACTGACTTGTCTCTAAATTGGAGAGATATGGATTTGATGAGTGGGCTGTTTGGTGGATGAGGAATTGGTTGGGTGGTCGCATCCAAAGGGTAGTGGTCAATGGCTCAGTGTCCAGATGGAGGTCAGTGACAAGTGGTATCCCTCAGGGGTCCGTATTCGGACCGGTGCTGTTTCATATCTTCATCAATGACACAGACAGTGGGATCGAGTGCACCCTCAGCAAGTTTGCAGATTACACCAGGCTGAGTGGTATGGTTGACATGTCTGAGGGACAAGATGCCATCCAGAGGGACATGGACAAGCTTGAGAAGTGGGCCCATGTGAACCTTATGAACCTGAACAAGGCCAAGTGCATGGCCCTGCACCTGGGTCGGGGCAACTCCCAGTATCAATAGAGGCTGGCAGATGAAGGGATTGAGACCAGCCCTGCCTAGAAGGACATGGGGGTACTGGTGGATGAAAAGCTGGACATGAGATGACAATGTGTGCTCGCAGCCCAGACAGCAAATCATATGCTGGGCTTCATCCAGAGGAGCATGGCCAGCAGGTCGAGGGAGGTGATTCTGCCCCACTGCTCCATTCTGGTGAGACCCCACCTGGAGTCCTGTGTCCAGCTCTGGAGCCCCCTGCACAGGAAAGACATGGACCTATTGGACCAGGTCCAGAGGAGGGCCACAAAAATGATCAAAGGGCTGGAACACTTTTGCTATGAAGAAAGGGTGAGAGAGTTGCTGTTGTTCAGCAATAGAAGGAACCAGGGAGATCTTAATGTGGCCTTTCAGCACTTAAAGGGGGCTTATAAGAAAGACAGGGACAGACTTTTTAGCAGGGCCAGTTGCGAATGGTTTTAAACTAAAAGAAGGTAGATTCAGAACAGATATAAGGAAGACAATTTTTATAATGAAGGTGGTGAAACACTGGAACAACTTGTCCAGAGAGGTGGTAGATTCCCCATCCCTGGAAACATTCAAGGTCAGGTTGGATGGGGCTCTGAGCAACCTGGTCTAGTTGAAGACGTTCCTGCTCACTACAGGGGGGTTGGACTAGATGACCTTTAAAGGTCTTTTCCAGGTCAAACTATTCTATGATTCCGTGATTCTAAAATAATTGAACCTTTTTTCAGCATATACTGAGAGTATAATATCATCATGCAGGCTGCTGCTGCTCCTAATATACAGTGTCCACCAGACACAGTGATCTAAAAATGGTCAGGACTGTGAACAGCATGAACTTAATCCACTGCAGCCCCTGAAAGAGTCCACTGCAGCCCAGCCAGATATTTGATAATCAGATTGGTTACAACAACTATCTGTAGCTGTGAAGAAGTGAGAAGAGCTGCTGTATGGCAAAAAATGTATTGTGGTTGGTACCTTGACTCAGAGGGCAGAGAGTGGAAGTGAACATCCAGCGCTCCTTTCTTCTTCACACTGTAGGCTGCTGCTTGCTGGAAAGAGAAAGTTGCAATACAGTTTGAATTTCTATAGTATTCAGCAGCACAGAATGGATTTCCATTGACGAGCTGAAGGAATAACATAGTGGATTTAACTGATGATTGCCATGATGTACTCGGGCCTCTGCGAGGCACTTTACTAAGTTCCACATGGCAATCTTATTTAAAAAAGATTGGTACTATGCAAAACCAGTGTAGTCCATATTGTATGAATTAAAAACTGGTTAGCTGATAGGTCATAAAAAGGAATCATGGAATTCTTCCCTGAGGAGAGCGTTTGTAGTGCAGCCGGGTTTCACTTTCTTTATCAAGGCTTTGCAATAAAATACAGTATTACAGCTGGTAAAATTTTCAGATGGAATGAAAAAGGGCAGAGAAGAAAATATGCTTTATAAGTGCAGTGGTGTCAGATTTTCCTCCAGATTCTGTCTTTATAATGCTGGCTGAACCATTGTGCAGGTCTGTGGAGTGCTGATCTGGTCACATTGTGCTGCCATCAGTATGAAGAACTGTGGTGATAATTCAGATGGTTTACCTATATGCACAACACAAAGCCTTGATAAATGCACCCCTCTGAACAATATAGATCAATAAAGGTAAACTAAGGGTGATATATCTAAATACAGCAAATGTTGCTATGCTTAGAAAGCAGAACTCTGTATTAAATATACTTGAATAATATTCACAGTAAAAAGTATATAATTAATTGACCATGAGCATCCCCTGTAGTTGTGTTACTGAAAGGGCTAAAAATGATGCTTGGATAAATGTAAAGAGGTTTATCAAATAGAATAAGAAGACTATATTACCTTTGGATGTGGTGTCAGGGAGACCACTAATGAAATGCTGTGTCCTACCCTATAATCATTATTCTCATAGTGAAGCTGGAAGGGGTTGGACTAATACAGACAAAGCAATCTTAGAGTTTCTAAAACATACGTCTCTGGCAAATGAGCTTTGTGAATTTAGTTGTGTCTGTTAAAGGTGTTATTTCCTCTGTCCACTTGAGTACTAATGTCAATGGTAATTAATAGTGAAAGAGCAATTTACCTACATTTGTGGTGCATATTCCACCTTCAAATCATGAGTGAGTTGCTTTCTGAAAGAGAGCTATAGCATCGATGATAGCAGTGTCCAGGAGTAGGAGTAATACAGGTATTATGCAATGAACTGTTATAGCTACTGAAGTGTAGAAGATCTGATACAATTAGCTTATCAAAATTTTGCTCTTACAGACCTATGATACTAAATAACATGTTTAGTCCAGAGAGGGCAAAAATTTAGTACTGGTACAACTGAGTACAGTTACTGTTTTATTTCAAATTGTAGAGGCTTGTGATTTTGTTATTGCAAGTTCTGTTTCAGCCTTAATGAAAAAGGAAAGGGGATAGGAGGAAATTCTGAGGGGAGAAAGTAGTGAATTCTTGTTTTTACCTTCCCATTGGCAAGACTCAGTTAATGATGTACAAATAAACTGAAATTCACTAATCAAGTTACAATATTCAAATACAATATTACCAAAGGAAAGATACCTAAAAATGGTGCATACATGCAGTTTGATTCTACTCTGTACTAGTTTCCACAAAATTCTAAGAGTTATGGAACATTTATGTTTATGTCCTTTGTTCCCCAGACTAGGAACAACATGTTTTTGTTTGTTGTAGCTGGATTTGTAGTAAAACAATCTAAATTAGTCTATATGGTGTCTAGTACTAAAAATGTGAGAGGAGAATCTGTTGAGGAAGTCATTGTTTAGCTGACGTGCTATTTCCTCCTTCTTCTGTAAAGTGGATGGTTTGGAGCATACCTGAACAAACTGGAAAATCCTACAAGATTTTTGAGTGGAAATGGGCATAATATTAATTGAAGGCTGATTAATTTAAAATAATTTTTTTGGACTCGTAAGATGGGCAAGTGGCAGGACCAGAGGATTTATAAGGAAGCTGACCGAAACCAGAACTGTCTGATTTCATTTGTTTTATGTACATTTAACTGACTATCAGTGACTATCACCGCTTTCAGTATGTGACATGATACAAGTGGTTTATTGCCTTCTCTGACCAGCTTTATACATTTCAAAAGAGCAAGGAATTGCATTTTCCTCACCCAAATGTCTAAAGACCAGATTAAATCTTCTGTTTCTTCCAAAAAGGCCAAGATTTTCCAGGGTTTTCACTGCTTGCACAGATTTATAGCAGGGGCCGAAGTCCATTTGCTGGACAGGAGCAACTCCTGCTCAGTATGTTAGGTATTACACAATTTCACTGATGTGTAGGTTGCATCTCGTTGACATGTGAGAAAGTGGTTAATTCTTTTACTTGAGTATCTTGTAGGAATTGTGTAAACTCTTGTGCATGAAGTTCAGCTATGAACTGTAAAGCCAGCACTGCTGGCTGAAAATTTTAGTGTGACCCTCTGCTTGGGTAACCACCATCATGCTTTTGCTCCTTCTCTAGTAGACCTTGGGGAGCAGAATCCAGTGGAGATGAGCAACTGATATTGGTGATAGCGCAGCTGGATATAGATGACGACTTCAGTGTACTGCCTAACAACATTTGAACAATCAGTCCCAGGGATTTTCTTGTAGGAAATTATTTCAGAGTGGCTCCTCCTGAGAGATTGCCCTGGGTTAATTTCCTCCACAGACTCTCGGGTAAGACTGTGCAAGACAAATGATACCAGAAGCTGCTATCTCATCAGAAGTTAAACAGGAAGATTTACTTTTGAATTCATACTCTATCTAAATCCAAGTTAGTTTCTCTGTATAGGTGAGCTTTCATGTCTCTCAGGACCTTTGAATTTATTTTCCTAGTTTGTCTTCTCTTTAAAAAAAAAAAACAAAAACAAAAAAAATTTCTAAGCTTAGTTATAAGTAGCTTAGAACAGTCTTTCTTCTCTCGCCCCATCCAAGGCAATTGAAAATAGTCACTAGGGAGGGCAATTTCTTTTTTTCATACAGATTACATGGTACCCAAGGTTTTGATTAAATTACATTGAATGTTAAATTAACTGGCACCAGGAGTTAGTGGCAGCATTGTAATGAACTATTACTAGATCATTTGCAGTCAGGCAGCAACCATATGGCATTTACATGTGTATGCTTGTCCTGCATTGACGTGGAAATTGGTCTGACTCACGTGATTTATGTTAGCTGGGTAAATTCTATACTGAAGCCAATTGCCACACTGCAGATGCCAAAGACAAACCTGCTCTAATCCTATAATCCCATTTCATAATATAGACTTCCACATAGTTTGGAGCACAAAACCAGAATGTATCTTGCTGAGTTAAAATATTTGGCTTGGTCTTCATTCTGGTGGCTTCACTGCATTACAGCTGCAGGAGACAGGAACTTTAAAATGGTTTACTTGAGCCAAATTTTTCAGTCTTTAATTGAGCAAAATATTCAGAGAGCAATATAGTTTGGTATCTTCTCTCCTTGCCAGTGAATTTGAAGTGCAGTGATAGACAGAGCTGTTCCTCTTTGTCATTTTAACCTGGGGAATACAACAAAGCTCTTGCTGTGTAGCTGTATTTTCATAAATTCCCTCCCCACATCTGCAAAACTTGTATTCTTCCATGAGAACTAGATGAAAGATCCTCTATATGCAAGAGAAGGTTGAAGATTTGACTCACTGATCTTGTTCTGGAACACTACTAGGAGTCTGTGCATTTCAAGGAAACACTTGAGGACAGCAGCACATACTCATAGATTTCTCCCACTTGCCCTCCCACTCCTTGACAAATACCTAAATCTGTCATACTCAGTAAGTTTTACTCCTCATCTATAAATGCTTTTAGGCAGCAAAACATGGATGGCTTTCACCAAACCCTGAAGATTGGTGTTGAGTTTTTGGGCTCATTTAATATTCCTTTAAAAAAATAGAGAGAAAAGAAAACATTTATTAATCCATCTGCATTAATCACTGTTGATAGTTCAGGAAAGAACTGAGACTAACAGAGGCTAAAATGTTGCATAAAAAATTATTTATTTACAAAAATAAGCAGAGGAAACATTGAGATGACACTTCTTACAAGCCATTGTTTTGAGAATACAGTTCCTGGGAATTTCAATGAATCTGGTTTACAGTTATTTTAGGCATGTTTAAATCCGCCCCCCTTGTATTTTCTTCTGACAGCTTAAGCAGCAAGGTGACTATATTTTGTAGTCATTGTTTTATTGATATAAAAATAATATCCTCTTATATGACTCTAGCTTGTCTCTTAATGAAGAGGATCTCAAAGCATTTTACAAACCACATAGTATTTATAGCAAGTGCTTTGCTTCCTACTGACAAATATCCACTTCTGAGGCAGCTGCAGCAACACATAGCAATGAATTTTAGGGGTCTGTTTGGAGGCCCAAGGGAAATTTCTTTTGGTAGGGAGGGCAGGATTTCTCATGCAACTGAATTTGAGCATGAACTTGAGGATACAGGGGAGACAGGGGTCTCATATCCAGCCTCCTTCTGTCACATGTGGTGTCGAATCTCATAAATAATATGTTATTTGTTCTGTAGATGAAGTTAGCTATGCTGAGTATTCAGGGCAGAAGTTGGAAAGTATCAGTTGTTGTGTTTTTGCTCATGTAAGCATTCTTAAGAACCAAAATGTGAACCCTTCTGTTACTTTGGCTGAAGTGTAGGCACAGGGTAGAACAAGGTTAAATGTCATTCAGCCAGTTTCTGCACATTAACAGGACCATGGAGACAGCCCATGCATACTGTCTATCTCAATAGCTGGTTAAAATGTTTTAGAATAAATCACCTACATCAGGACATGTAAACCAGCGCTGAATGAGCTATTAAGTGTGTACAACACATCAAAGTGATAAGGAGAGAGCATTCTTTAGGATTCAGGCAGCATCGTGTCAACACAGCTCGGACTCACTTAGTCCACCTGAAAGGTTTGAATCTAAAACCGAGCATGTATAATGAGATGAGACGGGAGCTGGGCTTCTTCAGCCTGAAGAAGAGAAGGCTGCAAGGGGACCTAATAAATGCTTATAAATATCTGAAGGGTGGGTGTCAGGAGGATGGGGCCAAGCTCTTTTCAGTGGTGCCCAGTGACAGGACAAGGGGCAATGGGC
>Ga0065711_1035428_pt1 | contig 22347 bp, 10 predicted proteins | sample Hoacrofraction12_FD_59098 | JGI IMG/M metagenome (GOLD analysis project Ga0065711, IMG submission 59098) | Hoatzin crop microbial communities from Cojedes, Venezuela - Epithelial fraction 12 v2 (version 2) | ecosystem: Host-associated > Birds > Digestive system > Esophagus > Crop | place... | reverse complement strand
TTTGTAGGCATTTATAAGGTCCCCTCGCAGCCTTCTCTTCTTCAGGCTGAACAAGCCCAGTTCCCTCAACCTCTCCTCGTAGGGGAGATGCTCCAGTCCCCTCACCATCCTCGTAGCCCTCCGCTGGATTGCTGGGTGAGCAATAAAATTTTCGCTGAGATCTGTTGAAACCATTCTCCAAACTGCAGTTAAAATTGGAGATTGAGCCTTGTGGAACAGGTCTTCAGTGCTAGCTTGGATTTAAGACTGTGAATAAAGAAATTTTTATTTGGACTAACTAATCCAAACAGCAGAAAACTATTGCAAACTTCCTTTGAATTATTTCTCATGGATCTTATGTGTGTATTCATCTTAGTCACAGAGAAGATTTGTTTGTCTTTCATTATTTTGTTAAAAAACCAAGCAGATTAACAAATGTTGATGCTATTTGGATCCTGCCAGACTTGCACTCTTCTGCATGTTGTGTGCCTGTGTACCAGCTCAAAATCAGACTGGGGCTATGGTGGGGTACAAGGGACTTGCCCTCCATGAGCACAGATATCCTGGATCTATTTTTTTCATTTGTCTTTAAATCCCTGAATGTCATAATGTCACTAAACAGAAATTTCCCATGCAGGCAGAGAATTTTCCAAGCAAAATGGTGACAAATTTAGCTTTGTCATCTCCAGAAGGGATCTACTCTCTGTTTAGCACACATATATGTATAAGACAAAACTTTGGTTTATTTGGATGTAACGGGTCAGGCTACATTCCCAGACACCTGACACTACTTGATATATTGAGGCAAATTACGGCCTGGATGGTGCTGAGGGTATACAAGGGTTACGAGAGAAACAGTGAGTCACAGGTAAGGGAAGCTGTCTGCTCAGCAACGAGAATAGTGCTTTTTAGTTCACAATGTAATAAAGTGAGTTGAGGTGAGCGTGGTGTGCAGTCTAGCAGGCTGGCAGGAAAGCAGTGCCTAACACATGTCATGAGGTATTGAACAGCTGCCTGCAAGAGGTAGTATTTCATGGAGACTTTTGGAAGCATTTTTGTTAGCGGCTGGCCCATGTGGCTGACCCTGCTCTCACTCCTCCCTCCTTTTGGACCTAAGACACACTTGCATAAACTGCTGCTCCAGCCTGGTAGTGGAAGGGAGGCAAAAATCCTAAAAATGGCTGCAGTGCAGATGATTTACATTCTCTGCATTGCACTGAGGCAAGCCAGGGCACAGGTACTTATTTTTGTCCTCCTCTTTCTGCTTCCGCTTTCTCTCGCTGTGCTCAGCTCATCGCAAAAGTGACACAGCCTGTTCCCGTTGAGCGCTGTGCACCATCCCACACATTTTGGAGAGATTTCCCAGCCCATTGCTGAGGAAAGCTGTTGTTCTGGCTCAGACTTACAGCTGGCAGCTGTTATTTGACTACAGAATTTTCCTCTGTATAATGCGAGGTTTGGGACCAATCATTACTTTGTACTAAACTTGATTTTGTGTGATTCTGTGTGATTTTTTTTTTCCAGTGGTAAAATAAAAAGGATGCCTGTTTTAAAACTGTTGCTATTTAAAACCCAAACACTAATAAAAAGGAACAGTATCCTTGATACCAATAATTCTTTAAAAAATAGACTTTTTGTCTCATTTGAAATGAACATAGAAGCCTGGACTGTTAGAATTTCTCAGCAGCAGTACGGTCCCTTTGCTTCAGTGCTAGTTCCCCGTCACGCAGAGAAGCAGTGCTAACCTGCCAGAGCATCCATTTTGTGAGGATCTTTTCGTAACACAATTAGTAGAGCTTGAAATGTATGAAGAATGGAACTGCCAGTTATCCAAATATCTTGGAGAAAGATAGACAGGAGCATACAATTTCAGAAAGGAAAGTCATTTACCATGATTAGATTTAATAATATGTTCAGCAATATTCCATATGCTATATTTCTGCAGTAACATTCTTTATTATGAAAGATAATAAATTAAAAGCCATGTAAAATATCCCTGTCCAGTCTACTTAAGAAAATAAGAGAATAATTTGCCTATTCTGAGGTTCTTGACTTTTTATTATTCTTGGCATCATATATGGAAGCCTCCAGACCTGGAGTTTGAGCTTGAAAATGTGACCCTTTTTTATTCATTTGCATTGTTTAAGAAGGATGATAGGTTTGTAAGGTAATTCAGAGGGCCTTTCCTCTCCTCAGATAACATGTGTGTTTCCTTGGGAATATGCAGTCTCAGGCCATGAGACACTTTCACTCAGACATTTGCACTCATGTTTAACTTAACCACTATGAGGAGTCCTATTGATTTCTGTCGGACCACACACAGCAGGAAAGTTGAGCATGGGTAAAAATATTTGCAGATTCAGACCAACGAATGTAGTCTATCTAAGCAGACCCCATAAAAACAGATAGTTCACTGCAGCTAGGGGCCTAAATTGCATATTATTATAAGTACAAGGAAAGCTGGCATTCCATTCTGTAAAATATTTCAAGTTTCAAAAATATGACATTGTTCCAAGTGGGGCCAAACTCTCAAAGTTTTACAGTTTCCTGAAGTGAAAAAAATCAGTTCAAAGTTGGTATTTGTTCTCATTGTGTTTTAGCCATTAAAATAATAAATAATAAGATATAAGAAATAAGAAATAATTAAAAATATTTTGTTTGAAATATGATATTGCAACATTGAGAATTTTACCCATTTTCACCACGTTTTGTTTGCAAGAGAATTGCATATTCCTCCAAATTTGCTACTGTAGTTACTCAGACTAGCTGTGTGTACTGCACCAAATGACCATAAACAACTTAAAGGGAAGATGGGTATGAAAGAGTAAGAAGGACTGTAGTCAATATTTTCAATGTGGGAGTACACATCATACTGTGAAGCATAATTAAGAGGAGCCTGAGGGCTAGATTTCAGATATAGGCATAAAAAAGTAGTAATTAACTATCATAAACAAGAAACAGAATTTGAGCCATGTTGGCCCAAGCTGGGCGTACCCCAAGGCCAGTGCTCTCGGAAGCAAACACCCATGGATCCACTTAGCACAGCTATAGCGCTTCCAGGTCTAGCACTCACTGGGATATGTCTGCACAACACTTTACTGCACAGTGAAGGCAAGTTCAGAAGCACCCATGTCCCATTTCAAAAAGAACCTGAGTATTTGGAAGCTCATTTTCCAAAGGGACTCTAAACCCTTGTGATTAAAGTACAGATCCACATCACCTGCCTATTTCTTGTAAATCCAAAGACTAAGCACCATCTTAGCTGTCTATGCATCACTATCAAAATCCACCCTGGTTTTGCTTTTGATGTATAGACTTTAAAATCCTTGCAATAGTAGTACTTAGGTCCCTGCAGCTCTTCCTTAAAAGTATCTTATTTTTCCTGCTGTGTAGATACACTCATTCCAGTCTCAAATTTCCTACATATTTTCTGTCATCTCTCAGCTGCAGGAGAATGGCCTGGTTGGAGAACGCAACCCTGGAAAGTGGGGTGCACCCAACTTTCTTTCAGCTCCAGGTGTCCTACTTCTCAGGAAAGTGTTCTGTTTGGCAAATTAAGAGGTGGTTTTTTCCTTCAGCTTATTCCTTCAGCTTATTCCTTCACTTGATTTCTTGCTTTCCTCTCTCTACCCTAAAGTGCAGGCTACCTAATTAACGAAAAGAGAAACATCTGAAGAATTGAGAAACATTGTCCCCAGATACCCAAAAGCATATGCATAGAGAAGCTTGGGCTCAGATTCCGTTACTCAAAGAGTGATATGAATGTGGATCTTTGAAACAAAAGTCCCAATCATAACTCTGTAAGGGCGTTTTTTTGCTTCTGCCTTTCCCTTCTTTCCCTCTGTTTTTCGGTGGAAGGCTTAGCTCTCTAGCGCTGCAAAATTCTTGGCTGTGAAACAAAAGTAGAGCTAGGAGCTTTGCTCACCTGTGAGTTAGAGCTAAAGCTGTAAAATGTCCTCTGGCTCAGTCATGTGGAGCATTTCTCTTCTATAGGGCTGCTGATTTACTGGGGAGGTGTTTGTGTTATGCTCTGTTCCATGGATTGTACAAAGGAATCCCACAAATCAAGAGGCTACTTTAGATCTGTGAAGGTCAAGAAGTCTGAACTTGCAAAACTAGGTAAAACTTAACAGCATTAACATATCGGCAGCTGAATACTATTACAGTAGCCAAACAAATGTAGCAGGTTGCAGATAGAAAAACCAAGCTAACTGTAGATGAGAGGACAAGCTATGGCATTTCCATCTGTAGCATCAAATTCCTTCTCGGGTCTTCCACTGGCCTTGTGCAGCCAGTAATGCCTCCTGTGCTACTGAGAAATGTGGCCTCCAGGGCAACCACCAGCTGGGACAGAGCACTCAGAATAGAAATTCTCTAAAACGACTTGTGAATCTTGTCCCAGGAGCCCAAATCTCACTGGAAATTAGTAGCACTGGCTCCTAAATCTCTCAGAGGCTTTTGAAAATATTCTTGAGTCATGAGATGTGAGATTTTGTAGGGATTTGACTGCTATATTAACATCTGCTGTAGAATAAAGGCTAAAGCAGATGTGAGAAGCAGGAGGGTAATGAATAAGGCAATTTCAAAAGAGTTTAAAAACGGTTGAAGTAGCCTGCAGTTTTAAGGACCTAGTGTTTCTGTTCTATCAAGAGCAAACTGCTGAGCCACCTTCCCAGGTAAATTTGTTTTATCCAGCTCCAGTGGTAATCATCTCCTTGAATATGGTCTGTCCAGCATTTGCTTTTCTCAGCGCTTCTGGTGTTTCTTTTTCCTTTGAGTAAAAAGAGTCTTCAATAATTGGAAGTTCACTGTTGTGGAAAAGCACTTCACACTAGCTATTTTTCTCACATGAAACAAATACTCCTTAAAAAAAGGGATGAATCTTTTCTTTTACAATTGCTCCTTTAATAAACTATTTGTTTAAATCATATTTTTGTCCTCCTCAGTGGTGAAGCTTGTTCCTTATTTAAAGCAAGATGACACGGCTCTTCTACTGTTTGGAAAGGCACTGAAGCTGGTACTCCAGAACACAGCCACCCATTCTTCTTCTGGGAGCTAATTGATTAGCCTTAGAGCTAAAGATCTGTACAGACAGACTCAAATAAGAAGACTTGGATTTTCTTTTTGAATGACTTATTTGCTCGGGCTGACTTTATTAGACATGTCCAGGTGGTCTCAAGTTATTTACAACTGCAGGATTATCTGCATGGGGAAGCACATTTGAAAGTCAGTATTTCCCTTCTCAGAAAACAGGACAATCTTTGTTAGTACATATTCTCATTTGGAATTCTTTTATACTAAGCTAAGAGAACCTAAATATATAAATCTTATTTTGAAGTCTTTTGAGAGCAGTGATTTCCTTTAGAAGAAGTTAAAAAAAAAATAAGGTAAGAAGGGCCTTGGAGGTATTCCATACTTTTATTAATTTTTTGATGATGTGTGTCTACCCACTAAGGAGAAGAGTTGAATACTGTGTCTTCTGATCAGCCTACTCATAAACTGTCAGTTCAGGAGTTGAGCTTTATTTGTATAAGTCTGAGCTGTGTATTTATAAACAACACACTGTAACGACTTTCCTACGACACTTAACCCTACCCCTGTTTCCCTGCAGAGGAGAAGCACAACCCTTTAAAGAACAGTACATGCCTAAGAGCATCCATTTACAGCAGAGTCACTCACAGCGAGGGCCCAGCTTTCCTGCTGTTCCTGTTTTTTTTGGTCTTAGCCTTAATTTTCACAACGAAACGAGAGTTTTAACCCACAGTGGTCAACATAATTGACTTTTTCAGTTTTAGCGATTATTTCTTTTCAGTGTCTTCAGGGTTATTCTTAGGTCTATCTTTTAGGCTGCTGGCATCTGTTCAGCCTGGCAGCCAGATGAATGTTTTAAGAGGAAATCTGACAGTCTGAATATATCTCCTCTAGTACTAGTGCCAAGACAGTCACTATTTTAAATATCTATAGAAATGTGTACATATACATATATAAAATATGGTAGCCAGGTTATAGACTTGATTTAGTTTTTAGTTTCACAGTTTGTTTTTGTTGAATCATAGAATCATATAAATCAGGGATGGAAAAGTTGTATTAGGTCATTTAATCTATCCCACTGCCAAAGCGGGATTGTTCCCTGCAGTATATTTTCCAATGTTTTATCCAGTACTTTTCCACTCTCTGGGCTGGCCTTACACTTCAGCTTTTTATTCAGTTAGGCTTATATTTTGACGTTTTAAGTATTTTTCTCTGGAATTCACTGAATTCTGTTACCACCCTGTGGTGATAACAATGATGCCTGTTGCTGCTTTTCAGTTATATGAGAAGATAACTAAAGTTATTAACCTATGGCTATGTTAGAAACGAGTCCTTCTCTCATTCAACCATGAAAGACATTGTAAATTTACCCTTCCTTGTGTAAAGTTGTGGGTTATACTTTTGAAATTTTGCTAACAGCACATATACTGTTTGATTGCTATTTTCTTCTAGTTGCTGAACATTAACATAACTGATAAACATTTCTTATTCAATCACTCACTACCTAAATAGCACTTAGTTAATATAAATCAATAATCTTTCCAAGACTAGGCAACTACCTCCACATATACCAAGCAAGTGAAAACATTATTCTCTGAGGCAACAATAAATGGAAAACATAGTCAGGAGAGGTCCTATGATGGGAGAACCATTATAAAGGAGCTTACGTTTAGTAAAATGCAGTGATCATTGCTACTTGCCAGTTCCACACTTCGCACCCTTTGCAAACAAGGCTCAGGCTGTGCTGGCTCTGTGGTATCTGTGTTTCACGCAGCTGAGGAATTTCCATGGTATTTATCCCCGCTGGTCTTCAGCATCTGTGCCTGCAGTCCTGGAGCAGGACAGAGAATTTGGTCCAAAGGAGACTGAACAGCAGGAGGCTTCCATGTAATGCATAACCACATCCACTGTGAGCAGGCTTGATGTTTCCCTCTTTGTGCCAGCAAGAGCAACTGCTCTGTCCTAAGACAGAGGGTGTCTGCTCTATGACCTGGTGTACATTTGTGCTCCCTCTGGTTACGTCACACAGCATGTAGGGTCTCATGCATGAATGTGCAGAAAAATGAAAAGTCTGCAGAACTACATTTATTTAGGTCAAAATGAGAGTGTAACTGCAGTGATTAGCAGTTCTTTAGCCTTTCCGACAAAGACTTTTGAATATATTATTCCCCTATACTGATTTCCAGCAGAAATCAGTATCAAAAACCTTTATATAGAAGCCTTATAGCAACCAACCTCCCAGTTAGGGAGATATTAACCCTCATTGCTTTTAAAATGTGGTGGTTTCTGAACAGAGAGGCTCTGTGGGATTTAATTAGAGTGAGTTAACCTTTTCCCACTGAAATGGGAGCCCTACACACTTTTCACTTTGAGCTTGCTTGTTGCATCTTCATCTCAAACAAACCTGACTGATGAATTAATTAATGGCTGAAAAATGCTACGAGGATGTAAGGGGCTAGGAAACAGAGTATTGTCATTAATACACAGAATTACTAGTCAGGAGACCTGGGTTCCCTCCCAGCTGTATTGCTGATTTCCTGTAGCTGTGTGTGAAGATGTTGTCATGCCGATAAAGTCTGACTGAACTGTGCATGACCTGGCCATGTCAGCTACAGCCAGCCAAAGTATTCAGAACTGCTTGCTAAAGTTTTAGGCACCTCTGTTTAGTAGAATAATTAAAAAACATTACCTTACTTTCCTGTTACACAGTTTCTGATAATATCCTCTTATGATTTATGGCACCAGAATTGGCACAACCATGGAGTTTCTATTTCCCTCTGTTTCTTGATCTATGAAATGAGAATGATGAATGTTTTTGTGTCTTACCAGGATTAAAAAAAACGTTTGTTTTAATTGTTTAATGCTTTTGAAACAAGAAGTGCTGGGAAAGTGAAAATCGGATTGTAAAATGCTGTGCTTTTCCCATCTCACATTGTCTCTCACACACATCCTGTGCATTCATGGAGATGAAATCCACCTCTGTAAGACACTGTGACTCTGCTTGTTTAACGCATTTCCTGGCTTAAGTTGTAAAAATGACTTGTGAATAGGGTTAGGCTTCAGCCACTGAAATTTCTTTGGCAGGTGACAACATATGAGATCATTTTACACAGCTCTAATCACCATTAAATCCTTCACCGATACCAGTCTAGCAAGTCAAGACAGCCTATTTGACCAAGTGCAAAGGAAACTACTAGTAAACCTACCAGCCATCTCAGTTAAGCCCCCTAAATCCTGTGCCAGGATATTCACAGAGGAGATGAATTTTAATTTATTTAATTTTTCTGAGCCTACAAACTGTAATTCCTTCCTAAGAAATATATCATTCCTCTTCATATTTTCTGGGGTAAAAGTTAGGGAGCCTGAAGGGTTCATGTCAGCCCTATCATGACTTGACTGAACTGTCTTAATCTGCGGACCAATTTGCTCTACAGGCCCCTAAGGAAGGAACTTGTTGATTTTGGCAGTCTTTACCTTTCCTACAAACAAATTCATCATTTTCCAGGCTGGCTGGCTCTTAAAAATCACTTGAGAGCTGAGGAAAAAAAAATCTGCCCCAGGCTGCAGCAGTATTCTTTTTCCTGTGTTCTGGGGAAAGCTTTTGTGTTCTCCACAGCTGCTTGAGGATAATCCTTAGAGTCAAGATTATTCACAGAGTCAATAGAAATGCCTGTAAAGGTCTCTGAGTTTGGTTTCCTTCAGTGGGGGGGTGTGTGTGTGAAAGCTCCTGTCAGAAAAAAAGTAGAAAAAAAAGGAAGATTCTTTACTGAATTAACTGTATTCTCAACTACACTTGTGAAGAGAGGAAATAAAAAAGTTCACGTGAGCCTGTTTGCCTTTCACTTTTGGGAAGAACATGTTGTATTCTTAATTTTTTTTCTTCTACTGAGATTGCACACCAGTAATTTTTGGTGTGACTGATAAGTATCTGATTTTAGATATTATATATCAGGAATTAAATCCCTTGTTTCTAACGTAAACATAGCAGTCTCAAATTTTTAATTATTCACACATATATCACATAAAGTGATGAGAGCCATGTAATATATTGCAGAGCCATATCATTCACCTTTGCCTGCCTGAAATGCACTTTCTCACTAGTTTGTCTCCACCAGAACCAATTACTAAGCAATCAGATTTTTAGCTGCTTCCAACGCACACTAGTATTAAAAGAAACCCTAAATCATATTTTTGAAGAAAAACTTTTCCACCTTCTTCCACTGCCTTTTCCACCTTCTTCCACTGCCTTGAGGTTCAGGCATTCTCCTGGCATATGTATGCTCTAATCAGTTACTCTAAAGAAACTGACCCTCAACACTCACACAAAGATGGCAATCACTTGACTTTAAGACAGCTTTTTCTTCTTCCTTTACCATTCTGAAAAGCAAAGAGTAACCTCATGCTGTTCCTTCAAAGAAGAAATATGAACTTTAGAAGAGGAAGGTGGGCTCTGCATCTCATGAAGACAGAGACACACTGCTTGGTTCCTCTTGGAGAGCAGCAGCTCCAGGCTGCTCCTCGCTGAGCTGGCTGCTTTGGGTCCCATTTTGAGGTGCTAACCCTCCCTTTGGGGAACATTGGCACCTAAACCGTGTTCCGTGCTGGAGACCAGTCACCTAAAACTTTTGGGACTCTTAACTCTGTCATTGGATATAGCCCAAAGTCATCAAATTGAAGCTATAAAGTCACATTTAGAGGTTACTAGCACTTATTAGCTAAAGTTTTATTACCCGTTAGATGACTACATAGTTAGACTCAATGGATATAAGTACCTAGTTTTACATTCTTTAGTGCAGAGGCTGCATTTTCCTGTGTTTTTTCTAATAATACCTTTCACTCAGGAGCCTGGTGCTGTTGTTGCCAGTGGATGTTAGTGGGGAGAGGACACTCCTTCTAGTCCCACCAAAATTAAAACAGAGGGACCATATGCCGTTTGTGCATAAAACCTAAAGGAGGTGAAAACTAAGAGGAGCAGACAGGCCTTTTTTCCCCCCACATTCTCATATCAAAAAATTTTAGGAGGAATGAGGTGTACCTGGATTTTGCTGGTATTATTTAAGCAACTGCAGCTAGATGTCCACCTCACCCTTTGCTGATGAGTCCTGTCCACACACCATATGCTGCAAAAGGCACAGTTGTACCTTGGCCACCTTAGTGCACAATTTGGTGTATACTGCAGACTGTTTGCTGGAAGTATATGAATGCTAACACACTATGTTGAAGGATGGGTCTCATTTGCCACAGGCAGGGTCACAGCTCAGCACAGCCCACCAGCTGGTGTCTGTCAGCACTTGGAGAGACCCGGTACTGGTCTCCTTTCCTGTAGCTTTACCCTCTGATGTATTTATAGGGAGCAGCCATATCCCCTCTCAGCAGTGATTTCTGCTGACTTAATTGTATTCTTATGTTTGCAGTTTCTTACCACTGTTCTTTCACTCGTTTGTAATGTCAATAAAAATAACACTTTTGTACAGAAGCTGAGTGTTTACTTGTTTGATATAAGTTCTTCTTCCTCCAAAGAGCTGAAATTTATTTAGATATAAGAAATCAGGCAGACTTCAATCAAAATATTGAAGATGTGAAAGGGTAGATGGGAGACTCTGGTTCAAAATCTACAGCTTCATGACCTGCAAAGCCAGAAATTCCACCTTAAATCCATTAAATATTTGTTGTAGAAAGAAGGTAGCTAATGCTTTGCTGTTCTGTGCCCATGCCAGCTACTTATGCTGATGGCTGACAGCACAACCCGTCTCCAAAAGGGATAGCCAGAGTTACAAACTTCAGCAGTGCAGCAGGTAGAAGCAATGCTGGGAAGTATGTCACTCTCACCCTCGCAAAAGGTGTTAGCAATTTAACTTAACGGACTGTATCATATATCTAACAGAGTTTGAGTGGCTTCCCACTGCCCCTGCAAGTCTGACAATCATCTTGCTGGAACACATACATGGTTTTACTCATTTTTGGAACTTCCTCTAGCTGCCCAGATTTTTAATCCTTCTCAGCCTGTCCAATTCACTGTTAATGTCTAGGGTCCATTGTTAAGATATTCACAAAAGCCACCATAAAAAAAGGTCTTTATTTAGCTTATTTGGGAAGATAGAGTGGAAACTCAGTGGAACAACTTGCAGTTACAGAGTTAGCGAGGAGCTTGTGGATGTCACCCACGTTACTACGGCTGATCATTTGTGTATGAGTTCATATGGAACATCAGGAATTTCAAAGCCTGCAACCCTGCTCATGTGCAATGTCCATCAGGCCTGAGGTTCTATTTCTGAAAATGAACTGTAGTGAATGCTTAAATGGGGGTGTGGGAAGCATGGCATAAGGGACATGATCCTTTTTCTCATTCTTCTAGCTGAGCTGTCAGGACTTCTGGAGTACTCTTTTCTCTCTACTTATTCATTCCTTTCCAGTAGTATATATTAGTGAAAGGACTTATGTTTCAAACCCTTGTGCTTCTGCTTTGAGCAATGCGAAGAAGAGCTGCGTCCTTGGCCAATCTGGTGTAGTCATCTTCTGGCTGTGCTTCTGAGCGGCACTGTGCAGCCACACCTCACTAAGCAGGCATAGCTGGGTATCTGCTGAATGACACTAGTTGTGATCAGACACAAATCATTGTGTGGCTGCATTTATATCAAGTAATAGCACAATTGCCCTCATTAATATATTATTTCTGGGACAAGTTAGCCTTTTCCAAATTAGAAAGTGAACTGCTTTTGCGAACAGTTCTGAAATAGTTTCAGCCACAATGAGTGCAGACAGCAAAGATCTTCTGTTTAGTCTGAATTTATGCATTTTGACTGAGGTAGGCTAGTGTGGTCATGACAGTGTGATCAGACAGTCATTTCAACCAGCAGTCCGTGGGGCTGACGAGCAGTTGTGGGGAACAGGAGACAGTAGCCTCTCAGGTCAGCAGGCTTTCCACAGGCTTTTTGTTGTCTGCTTCCCTTTCTTTTCCTCCTCAATTCGCTGTGTTTTCTCCCATCTCTGACTTCTCTGTCAGTTGAGACTATACTCCTCTGTGAATTATGCTGTTTCCCCAGATTACCTTTTTTCATACTCCATTCTTCAGATTTGCTTGCCCGCTTAACACATCCCCTCCAGAAAACTGCTACCCTTGTCTATTTTAAACCTGTTCTCCAAATGTTGCTTTCCTTCCGTTTTTGTGGGATTAGACATCAGGCTGAATCACCACCATCACTCGCCACAAACAAACAGGTATTACCACACACCAGCCATCCCTAGTCAGTGCCAGTCCCCTATAACCACAGTTAAATTCCACAGAAGTCCCCAGGCGGAATCACAGGTCATTAGGATTATTTTGAAATTGAGTGGTTTTAAATATTTCCATAAGGATGTGCTGCTATTTATCTGTGTGGCTGCAGACCTCTCCAGCTGCAGTCCAACATGCTGTTCCAGCCACAGCTCAGCTGCTTTCAGACGACAAAGTCTCCGTGTCTCTGGAGTTTCACCATCCCTATACCTGGTTATACTGTCCCTCCTGCTCTGCCACTTTGGTCTCTAAGCTGGTTCTGTAAATAACACCACCGCTTTTAAATGTGGCAAGATAATTTTGGCAGGTTAGGAAGTGACTGCATGGGGAGATTTGGCTTCGCTCAGCACGCTGAGCAGCAGAAGAGTCAGTAACCTCTTTAACTTAGCTGCAGCTCAGACAGCACATCCACATGCACCACCCACAACCAGTAACCACACTGGAGTCTACAGGGCTCTGTGACTACCCGTGGCATGGACTTGAAGCATGACTGTATCTGTGCCTACCTGAGAAGAATGGAAAATAGCTAAACCTGAGTGTGACTGCTTTCTCAAACCAGTGATAGCCTGTTTGCTATAAGGGTTAGCCCTTGCCAACTGTGTCTGCAGAGCCACTCTGGCAGCTCTTGAACAGGGTTTAGATGTAGACAGCTACTAGCAGCTGCCCAGAAAACATTTTTAAAAGTCAGGTATTAGATAATTCTGATTTTCCTCCTTAGTAATGTAGAGGAAAAATACACCACTTGGCAAATGAAGACTAAACTAATTTCAGAAAATGTTGAGAGTCAAAGGCACAGACCATTAGCAACATCCATGCTCAACATGTCAGAACTTGTTTTCACCTCTGTATTGTTTTTGCTTTTCCTGTAGGAAAAACAGCCTTCAGGACCCAGTGTGCTTAAAATTTTCCGCTATTCAATGGTCTAAAATTTCAGATCTTGACATGTGTTTTAATAAGTTTGGAATGAATTTTCTTGAGGTGATGACACAAAACAGCCATGAGATGTTTATTAATTAAGTAAAACTTTAATTTGAAATAGGAAAAACCCCCCCCCCCCCAATTTTTTAACTAAATATCCACTAGATCTATGAAGTAAGGTTTTTTTTCCTAATATTTAGATCCAAAGCCTTCCATGATACTTTTAATTCAGTATTAGGAATCAACACATAATGTTTAGCAAATGCAAATACAAATCACTTCTGGTATTTCACTAATAATAGGATACCTGTTTTATACAAAAATAATTTTTCCTTTAACTAAAGAAAAAATAAAATTTCTACCAAAAAATGTTTGGATCAACCCAAATGAACAGATTTATCATGGTCATGCAAATATTACAATACCTATGAGCATAAGGCCTGTATTTTCGTGTTTATATTTAAGCATCCTTTGTAGATTTAAATTGAGAAAGGGACTGAAATCTAAGGACTGAACACAGACTTCTGAGAAACACTCTTATAATGTTTCAACAGGATTCTGCAGTTAAACTGTGCGAGGCTCAGTCCCTCTGCATATCTCAACTCACTGAGGGTAAATAAATAGAGACCCCATTCTCCAGGGTAACAGGTTAGATAGCGGCAATTGGCTCTAGTGGTGGATGGCGTGTGCTGGTTACAGTCACTGGGAAAGGGAGCACAGATTCTCCAGGCGGTTACAGAATTCACTTCAGAGAAGCAATGGTGCTGTCCAGTCCCTGCATCATGGGCTGCTGCTGTATTTTGTTCCACAGCAATTCAATCCACAAAAAGCCTTGAGAAAACAACCAAGAAGTTTGGTCCCCTTTCACAGGCTGAATGTTGCAACCACAGGTTCAAAATCATCTTATTCCTTCTTAATTTTCCTCCTTCTCTGGAAGACCTTTAACACTTCTATGGAAAATGGAAAATCTTTGGTGGGAGGCCTTTGAGTGTGCTCTTCTCTACATGTATAGCTTTTAAGTTAGGATAGCCTCTTGAAAACAGGATTTGTAGGGCTGAGTATTGTCAGGTAAATTAAAGCTGGTTTTCAGTGACAAGTGCTCTTACCCTCAACATAATGAGTAAGAGAGGTGGGTGTATGTTCCTGTACTGGTCATGTTTTTAAAAAGTGAAGGACTTTTGTGACATTGTTTACAGAACGTGCTGCTGTGTATTTTGGATCATAAGTAAAGGAAGTCTTCATTTGTGGATTTAGAGCTTAGGCAGAACTCTGACCTTGACATTTTCATCTGAGAGGGCTTAAGAGGTTATATGCACACAGAGATAAAGAATTCAAGGCATCTGGGGAATTTTTATGGTAAAAGTCTACAGGTCTCCTGATTTAAGTACAGTGAATATCTAGGAGCTGTAACAACTTCAGGGCTGGACACACCATTTTGGATTTTGTGGAAGCCCTGCTCTAATCCTTGGTTTGGATCTCAGCCATAGAGTGCATGGGATCACTAACTGTATGTGTTTTTTTTTTCTGGAGTATGCACACCTTTCTTAGGTCATAACTAGAACACTTTGAGCTATGGCTGATCTTCATTAAAACAGATCATTTTAACTCTGTTAAGTGAAGTGGTGCAGTTTGGACTAGAAGATGGCCTTCCATAATGATACCCAAGAGCACACAGCTGGACTCCATTTCTGAGGAGAAAGGAGGGCAAACACACAGGCCAGCAGGAACAAGTACACAAAAAAAAAGATAAAAGAAAGGTGAGCAAATCAGCCATGAAATTCTAAAAGAGGAAGGATGGTGAGAGATAACACTGGGCTACATATCTGTGACTATTCACAGATGGGCACATGATGCTTTTTCTGTTTTCACAGTGAGTAAGATGAATAAACAGATGTGTTTGTTCCAGGCACAGAGCTTGGGTTCTTATGCTCTTCTCAGCCACATTTATTGTCATGAGCACAATATTGCAATACCTCTTTGTTTTGCAGCTGGCTTGTGTTTGGCTATCTGTCTGTGCAGATTGGTAATACAGATGCAAGACTGTCTGCAAAAGATCACACATACACTGACTATACTAAAAGAAGAATAAACAAGGAGATATCAACAAAGCCCAATATAAAAAGGAGCTCAGTCAGGACTGGTCATAGCTTATGCACTGCAGTCATTCCTGGCTCCACCTCTTCTAGCTGAAGAGAATAGCTGCTCATGCCAGCATGTTGGGTCTATATAAAGATCCTAAGGAGAATGGTTGATTCAACCATGTTGCCAGTTGCTGCGATGTTATTAGGGAGCCTTGAAATATTTGATGATTTTCTTAAAGCATCATACACTGGAGTAATGTAGTTGAGCGAAAATCACTGTGTTCACTTTTAAAGGATTTGAAGTTCTCAGGTCCTCACAGTGACAAAGGAAATGTTGGAAAGAAAGAAAGAAAGAAAGAAAGAAAGAAAGAAAGAAAGAAAGAAAGAAAGAAAGAAAGAAAGAAAGAAAGAGAGAAAGAGAGAAAGAGAGAAAGAGAGAAAGAAAGAAAGAAAGAAAGAAAGAAAGAACAGAAGATAAACAAGAATGAAGACTATTTTCATGATGTTTTCAGATTTTAATAGTGAGACCTGAATGCCAAGAGCTGGCAATACTGCAGCTGTGCAAGGCCATTTTTGCCACCATTTGGTCCCTGAGAGAGACCTTTTCTTCTGCATGCATGTGAGGAAGCTTTTACTGTGTGGCTGTAGGAGCCTCGCCTGATGTCAATTTAAAGAGACAGGTGATTTCTTCAAGTTGGAAACTAATGTGCCATAATTCCCCAAGGTATAAATTAATACAAAATATGTCTAATAATATAAGGCACTAGACACAGAGAGCTCAGCCTGAGCAGCAGAACTGTAGTGTTGAGTTCTTGCAGGCATCTCAAGGGAATGTCTCAAGATGGCTGATTACCCATTAAAATCTCAAACCTTTGATATAGGCCTATAGAATGGATCACCTCACATGAAGAGAGTATTATCTTCATTTTACTGTACATGTATGTGTTATGGGTTTGCGTGGCAAGGTTTTGGTAGCGGGGGGGCTATAGGGGTGGCTTCTGTGAGAAGCTGCCAGAAGCTTCCCTCATGTCTGATAAAATCAATGCTAGCTGGCTCTAAGACGAACCCACCGCTGGTCAAGGCCAAGACAATCAGCGACGGTGGCAGTGCCTCTGTGATAACATATTTAAGAAAAGGAAGAAAAAATAACTGTGGTGAGATGGCAGTTAGAGAGAGGAGTGAGATGAAGTGAGAGAAACAACGCTGCAGACTCCAAGGTCAGTGAAGAAAGGAGGGGGGAGGAGGTGCTCAAGATGCCAGAGCAGAGAGCCTTCCCTTGCGACTCGTGCTCACCATGGTGAGGCAGGTTGTTCCCCTGCAGTCCGTGGAGGTCCACGATGGAGCCTGTGGAAGGGACCCCACACCGGAGCAGATGGATGCCTGAAGGAAGACTGTGACCCCATGGGGAGCATGCGCTGGAGCAGGCTCCTGCCAGGACCTGCGGACTTGTGGAGAGAGGAGCCCACGCCGGATCAGGTTTGTCGGCAGGGCTTGTGACCCCGTGGGGGACCCACGTTGGAGCAGCCTGTTCCTGAAGGACTGCACCCTGTGGGAGGGACTCACTCTGGGGCAGTTCGTGAAGAGCTGCAGCCCATGGGAAGGACTCACGTTGGAGAAGTTTGTGGAGAACTGTCTCCTGTGAGAGGGACCTCACACTAGAGCAGAGGAAGAGCGTGAGGAGTCTTCCTCCTGAGGAGGAAGGAGTGGCAGAGACAATGTGTGATGATCTGACCGTAACCCCCATTCCCTGTCCCTCTGCACCGCTTGGAGGGAGGAGGGAGAGAAAAGGGGGTGAAGCTGAGCCCGGGAAGAAGGGAGGGGTGGGGGGAAGGTGTTTTAAGATCTGGTTTTATTTCTCGCTCTCCTGCTCTGATTTGACTGTTGATAAATTAAACTCCCTTTTCTCCCCAAGTTCAGTCTGTTTTGCCAGTGACGGTAACTTGTGAATGATCCCTCCCTGTCATTATCTCGACCCTCGAGCCTTTCGTCATATTTCCTCTCCCCTGTCCAGCTGAGGAGGGGGAGTGATAGAACAATTTTGGTGGGCACCCGGCATTTATCCAGGCCAAACCAAAACAGTATGCATCTTGGTTTGGCACAAGGTGGGGAAGGGAAGCCCCATGACAGCAAGTCCATCCCCAGTAGTTTTGTTTTCTTTCACCAGGCATGAATAAATGGGGAAGAGTCTTTCCTGGATTTTTTTTATTTATTCAGAATCCTTTTGATATTGTTATTGTCCTGCTAACAATTCTCTATGGTTCAGTATACGGTTCTTTCTTATAAACAGCACAATTTCTCCTACTGTTTGATTTCCACACAACTGATGTTACAGCATTTGGCCTTGCATGTTCCAAATGGGTTCCTGCTATTCCAGAATGAACTCTGCTGTTTAGAGCCATGTGTTATCTGGTTTAGCTGAAATAAATAAACCCTTACAGAATGAACTCAACTGCTAAGCGTGCCAGCTACAGGGGGATTAGGTGCAGCTGAGCTTAGGACACCCTCTCCTTGCTCCAGTTCTTCCAAAAGTGCCTTTTCGTACATCACTTTACCTCTCTATGCCTTCAGTTCTGTGCATGATTAAATTTTTCTTACTATTTGCAGCTCTTTCAGGTGGGGATTGTCCCTCTCTGACACTTAATCAGTGTCCAGCTTCACAGGGGAAGTGACAATGTGCCTTCACTGAGATACAGCCATTGAACTGATGACTGGTGTTGGGCCAGCAGCTGAGCCATAAAGATAAAAAACTGTTGAAACGAAATCAAGCCTACAGGTTTTAATTTTTTTACACTGAAACAAAATGCAGAAAAAAATATTTTTTTCAGCAGGATGCTTCCATTTACTGAGTTGGGAAGTATCTTTTAGAGAATTGGAGGAAAAATAAGAGGATAGATTCATAGAACTGGAAGCAGAGCAAAGCCAGCCTGATCAAAAGCTCATTGACCAAAGGGCTCAGCCGAGGTGAGCTGGGTTCCTCAGCATCCTCTGATGGTGATCCACATTTCCTATGTCCTTCAGAGGAATGGTCATACACTGTCATTGACAGACTCTGTGGATTAACTATTCTGTGGTGTTTATGAAATTGCAGTCTGAAGCTTTCCTTTATTTTTTTTTTCCTGTCCAGATTTTCCAGTGTCTAATATTTAAGTCCACTAGGACACTAGTAGACTGTTTTTAATCTAGCTACTTATTTCTGGGAAACACATTTCTTTGAGATTGTTATCCCACGGCTGGCTAATGGGTTAAAAAGTCATTAAACAGACATTTGTATGCAGGCAGTGCAATTATAGAAGCCTTTTTTCCTCAGGAACCCAGAATAAAATCACCTTCAGTGAAGACAGTGCAAGACATTAAAGGCCTATTTGTTCAGGACAGATTTGTTTCTTAAATGGATTTTTCTGGCAGTGATTGAGTAACCTTAGAAATGCGACAACTGTTTATATGCAGTATTACCAGTAAGGCTGGTGGTGAGGAGGCATAAACCCCTCATTTCTTTCAATAGAGACTGTACACTTTGTAAAAGATCAAATCAACTCAACTTCAAGTTACTGAGTGAAAGGATGAAATTCCTGGGTGGAAATCCATGACCTGTGTTATACCTGAGGCCGGACAAGATGGTCACTTCTCAGTTTAATTTTATGGACAGAATTTCATTAAAAAATAGTGGTCAACTCAATCCAGCCTGCTATTTCTAGCAGGCTCTTCTTTTTTTCTCTTTTCTTTGGAGCTGAAGAGCTTGCTTATGAAAACTTATAATTCAGTTTTAACTGCACCCCAAACCTTGTCTAATCCCAAGATAACAGCTGAGGTATGTTCATTTGCAGCCACAAGATCTGGAAATTCAAGTCACTTCTGCTTAAAGTCTAAACCATATTACTACAGTTGAAAGGCAAGAATCTCCAGGTACTCTACCAATCCTTTCTACAATGAAAGAAAGAACATAGAAGTTCTTGCTTCTGTATATAATATTCTACATAGAAGACAGGGAAATGTTCCTGTTGGCAAACACCAGTGTGTCATTTTTGTACTTGTGAAAAACTACTTTGATATATTTAAGCCTGAAGGAAACGGCAGAGGTGGTCTGGGTCTCAGTTTTGAATCACAATTCTAAAAATAATTACAGGGTAGTATGTCTTGGTACAATATATCTAAAATTTTACCTCAGAGCAAAGATTAGGTACTATCTTATGGGACATTGTCAAGAATAGTAGCTTTATCTGAAAATAGATTTATTTTATCTGAAATTAACCTTACCAAATATATGCTGGTTCTGAGGGTACACTGCTTTCCTACATACATATAAGTCTTCATTACCTGTCTCCAGTATCCTTATAGGTAGATCAGGTACAGGAACAGGCAAAGACCCTTATTTCTATAAGGAGTAGTGAGGCATCACATACATTTTACCATATTACTACCTGCAAGAAGATGTCGCAAGGTGAGTTTCCTTCTCTGTGTTGCTAATATAGAATAACAGGTAAGGGGACTATGGCAAAAATGAATGGCATGTTACTGAAAAAGAATAACACTCCCATAATGAAATGTAAAACTGAACATAAAATACTTTAACAGGAACTGATCACCTAGTCCAACAAGAAATCTTTTCATTTCAAGCACTTGAAAGAAAAGCAGAGCCAAAATTCCATGAGAATTCAAACAGGGAAAAATGCTTTTGCTCTACCCAGTGTCCCAGGATTAGAGCAGCACTGGGATGGAGGATTCATCCAGCCATGCCAATGAGTATTTAAAGTCATGCCTCCTAGGAAAGTGTTATGACCTCTAGCATCTTTGGTGTTAGACCAGTAAATCCCGTTCCACTCTTGACTAAGGAATCAGACTTTTATGGAGGTTTCAAGATATCATCACAGAGGTGACTGTAGTGACTTGTAAGTTAAAAAATCACTTGCACTCTCTTAAAAGCTGGTTTAATTCTTTAAGTAGTTTCATGAAATTGTTCTGCCTACAAATGTTGTAGAAAATCTGCCTCAGAACTGCATAGAGAGAGTGGTTGGGGAAGTAGTGTGTGTCAAAAGTAAAATAGTTCTGAGAAGGATATTCCACTGAAGGAAGGACAAATGCTTGGGATTTATGGTGGGTGGCTAGGGCAGTGCCATGAATGGAGAAAGCCCTGGTTCAGACAGATATACACTGAAGATAACTATTCATATCAAGCAGATCAGGGACCTGTAGCTGGGCCTCCCACATTTTTGGACCTTCTTCTTCCACTCGTATCAGGTGTTAAAAAGAAAACAGATATCTACCATAGTCTTGTTTTTTAGGAAAAATGTTCATAAGATTTTTAAACTCTTGTGTGGAACACAAAGAAATTTAATGTTTCACGTTTGCTGCAAGTGGAATTGCCATCCTCCATTCAGCTCTTTTTTTATAATGTCCTCTCACTCCCTACCACATCAGAACACTTTTAGGAGCTGTATTTCTAAATTACCATCGTCATCCTTTTTCCCCAGGCATCTGAATGAAGCAAAAGTGGAAGTAAGTGGGAAGGATACCACCTGGGAAACTTTAAGGGTTGAGAGACCACAAATTTCCCAGATGTGTACAAAACCTCAAGCTGCATTCATGAATTGTTGTAAGCATGGCCTGAGAGTCAGGAACACATCAAACCAAGGTTTTATTCAAGTGGTTTTGAGGTTTGAGGTGAATGTTGCACTGCTCTTGTAGCATCCTGAGGGGTGGAGTATGGGCAAACAGTTAGTAAGATTTATTTGCATTAGTATATTCCTGAACAGGGGAATGATTAGAAGGCAACTTTACAGTAGCGATAAATGTTTTTCTATCTTATAAATGCATATGTCAATGGAATATTAGTTGCTGTTAGCATTAAGGCATAAAGAATAACTAGAAAAGAAGGAATATATATTATGGGTTTCTATTTCCCACTAATCTGGTATAAATAAAATGTCATGAATTATTTACACAGCAAACAAACAATTGTAAAGGCTTAGAGGGAAACGAGTTAATTCACTACTCACATAATTTAAACTCCATTATCTAGAAGCTAATTTGAGACCACCCATTTTTAAATTGTGGTTTAGGGAGATTAAAAAATCTTAAGAAATTGAGTTTAAACAACCCAATAATTATTCTCTTTTGGCCCTTGTATTTATTTTTTCGTAAGAACTCTCACTAATAGCCTCCAGCCTCTGCTAATCAGAATAATTTATTCAAAAAGTCATAGCAGGGTAAGAGAATACCTATCAATAGTAGATCTAATCACCAAAGTATGTTATTTGTATGGCAGACGTAAAATGTCTTTTTTTAAATTAAAGTAGTGTTTTAATTATAGCAGCAAGAAAAATGATAAGTACAGCAGATCATTCTTTCATCTGCATATTGATTTGCTTTCCATATAAACTTCATGTGTATCTTCTGGCCTAGAAGCTACATAGAGGAGGTTGAAAAATTTTTTAATGCAAAATTTTCAAGTAGAAAATGAGATTTAGTTGAGAAAAGATTTTATTTTCTTGGAATTAAAAAAAAAATTCTAATGAAAATATAAAGATAAGTGTTTTACTTGTTCAGTTCTTGTGGAAATTTTAAAGTAGTTCTGGGTTCAAAAATTTAAAGTAGTTCTGGGTTCAAAAATTTCCCCTCTGGAAACATCTTGATGGATATATCATATTAGTACGTTTTTGCTTTTTTTTCTAAGATAAGAAGACTAGGTTAGGTCACTGAAGAGCTGTCCCTGAGGAATAGCCACGAGCAGGTCGAAAGCTTATAGGTAAGAATCGGAGAGAGAGGCAACAAAGGGAACCTAGTAGTTGGTGTCTACTACAGGCCGCCAGATCAAGAGGAGCTGATAGACGAAGCGTTCTTCCTCCAACTCCAGGAGGCTTCACTCTCGCAGGCTCTCGTCCTACTGGGGGACTTCAACCACCCCGACGTCTGCTGGAAAAGGAACACGGCAAGCTGTAGGCAATCCAGCAGGTTCCTAGAATGCATTGAAGACAACTTCTTAAGCCAGGTAATAAGCACCCCTACGCGAGGGGATGCGATACTAGACCTGGTGGTCACCAATGCGAGCGAGCTCGTTGAGGATGTCAA
>Ga0065711_1006783_pt1 | contig 22347 bp, 31 predicted proteins | sample Hoacrofraction12_FD_59098 | JGI IMG/M metagenome (GOLD analysis project Ga0065711, IMG submission 59098) | Hoatzin crop microbial communities from Cojedes, Venezuela - Epithelial fraction 12 v2 (version 2) | ecosystem: Host-associated > Birds > Digestive system > Esophagus > Crop | place... | reverse complement strand
CCACCTGGTGCAGATGCCCCACGGCTGTGGGGAGCAGAACATGGTGCTGTTTGCCCCCATTGTCTATGTGCTGCAGTACCTGGAGAAGACAAGGCAGCTGACTCCCGGGATCAAGGAGAGGGCAGCAGGATTCCTGCGCAACGGCAAGTACAACAGACCTGCCTTGCTCCTCTGCCTTCCGCTGTGTCCAGCCCACCAACAGCTCTTGCCCTTGCACTTGCTCTGTCAATGCAGACCCCTCCGTGTTACTGTGCTGTGTTAATCACCGCTCCCTTCTTCCCAGGGTACCAGATGCAGCTTCTTTACAGGCACAGAGATGGATCCTACAGTGTCTTTGGGCAGCAGGATGTGGAAGGGAACACTTGGTATGCACTGCAAATATCCTTCACTCCTGATTTTTCCTGTCTGGGCCAGAGCAGCTAATGCGCTTGGGAAAGCTGGTAGGACTTGTGTTCCTTCTTGTGGGTGAAGACCCCAGGAGGTCTCTGGCAGGGAGACAGATGGAGACACTTGAGCCACTTGAAAAAGCGGTGAGGCAGGGCAGCAGAGTTTCTGGGAAAGTGGAACAGCAAAGACATCATCCCAGGGACAGGAGGTCCCTTTTTGTTTCTATGGCCCTGCTGTTGCCCCACAGACAACACCAGGTACTGGTGGTGGTGTCCTGGCAGCAAAGAGGGATACATGCTGACTGGAGGTAGAAGAGCAATAAAAAATCAGGGAGAAGGAATAAAAAATGGTCTCCCCAGGGAAGGCGTTGCTTGGGAGAGTTTGAAAGATCTGCATTGGCCCAGCTTGACTTTGTGGTGTCTGGGCTGAGAGAAATAGAGAAAAGAAGGGAGGAAGAAAATGGGGAATTCAAGATTGTCTCTAGGTATTTGGGGGAGATGAAGTGCAGTGGATAAAAGTAGAAGGGGTAAGAAGTTTTTCCCTTGTGAAATGACTGGGTAAAGCGGTAGTACGTTAGTAGTGTGTTGGTGGAGCCAGGCTGAGGGAGTGGAGCTGCTTGGGTCCTGTGGGTCATTTCCACTTTTAGCTTGCCTTTCTGTAGGAGAATGACTCTTTTTTGGCAGCCCACTATGTCACTGTTAACTTCAGGGACAAGCACCAGGAGGCCTTTGACTTTCTCTTTGCCTTTTTTGTGTTTCTCTCACAACTCATCCTCCTCCCAGGCTGACAGCTTTTGTAGTCAAGAGTTTCGGCCAAGCCAGAAAATACATCTATGTAGATGATAAGAACATCCAGGATGCCCTACGCTGGCTAGAGGAAAACCAGCTCCCCAGTGGCTGCTTTGCTGCCAAAGGGAACCTCTTTCACTCCTCCCTGAAGGTAAATCAGGGCCAAACCAGGAAGCACAGCTGGGGAATGGCTGGACAGATATTGTGACAGCAAAAGACTGTGGGATCCCAAAAGATCCTGGAAAGTCACTCCTCCAACTAAACATCAAGAGGGCAGGGTATGGGGCAGGGAAGGCGAAAGGAATGCTTTTCCTGCTGGGGAGTCACTGCCTGCGCCCTCCAAACACCACAGAGAGAGTGAAAGGTGTGTTCCCTTCCCAGGGCAGCGTGGATGATGACATCTCCCTGGGGGCATATGTGGCCGCAGCACTGCTGGAGCTGGGTCAGCCTCTGAAGGTGAGCCTGCTTCTGCTCCCTTCTGCTCTCCTGTGCTCTCCTACGCCTGGGCACTGCTATGGCGATGCACCAGTTCGTAACGCTGGCGTTCTCTAGGCCAGGAACAGGTAGGGAGCTGCTGGGAAGGAGCCAATGTTGGGCCAAACTGTGAAGTCATTCCTCGAAAGAGAAAGTGCTGTCAAACTGGCATGGTGCAAGTGTTTGGTGGCTATGGCTCTCACTGCACACTGTGCTGCCTTTTCTCTCAAGTGAGTGTGTAATTCAGTGGGTTTCTCTGGAGCTACAACAGGAAGACATTGCCCGGCTCCCTGGAATGAGCTCCCCTGCCCCCTGTTTTGTCCCTGTCAGAGTTTGGCACGTGTGTCTTCTCCCATCGCAGGGCAAGCTGATGCAGACTACCCTCCGCTGCCTGCATCAGGCGGTTCACAATGTCACCAACATCTACACGGAAGCCATGCTGGCTTACGCGTTTGCCCTGGCTGGGGACTATGAGACAACCCAGGAGCTGCTGTACAAACTGGAGGAACAAGCCATCAAATCAGGTGCTGACTGCTGGTTGGTGCAATGCTTCTCATTCACCTGCTGGGGTTGGAAGTAACGTATGCCCAGCTGGAGCAGTTAAAAATGACATAGGTACTTGTACATGTTGCTCGTATTTGTGCAGTAATTCCACTGTGAGCCTGAAAAGACAATAAGTTAGTTCACTTGCAAAGAGTTTCCTCAGCCTGGAGGGTTTCAAGATCCTCTTGAGGGAGGAGGTAGGAATCTGTGAGTTAAGATTGAACAAAGCCCTGGAGAATAAACTGAGGAAAGTGATCCTGGCGTGTGTACTGGGAATGAGTGAAGGAGCCCTGAAAGCACTCTGGGTTTTGTTTCCTGTGAACTCCCAGTTACACCCTCTCCAGACAGCCTGCATTCTCCTTTTGCTTCTGCAGGAGGACAAATCCACTGGAGCCCCAAGCCAAGCTCTCCAGCTTCCACAGACTTCTGGCCTGGTACTCAGTCAATGGACATAGAGTTGACAGCCTATGTGCTCTTGGCGTACCTCTCCAAGCCACGGGTGCATGCAGGTGACATGACTACTGCAGCTGGTATTGTGGCGTGGCTGACCCGGCAGCAGAACGCCTATGGGGGCTTTGCCTCCACCCAGGTAACAAGTAGTCCCCTGTGGATTGACATACTTCTGCACCCGAGGTTGGCAGGGCAAGTCCTCTTGAGGTCTTCCTGCTCCAGGCTGGCTTCACTGGAGCTGATGCCTTCACGGGGGTGATTGACTGTCCCTTTCTAGGACACAGTTGTTGCCCTGCAAGCCTTAGCAAAATACGCAGCAAGGACCTTCAGCACATCAGGCCAGGCGATCGTGAAGGTGAAGTCCCAGAGGGGCTTCGGGAAGACTTTCCAAGTCAACCGCCAGAAGCGGCTGCTGGTGCAGCAGGCAGCACTGACAGAGGTCCCGGGGCAGTTCCTGGTGCAGGTCCACGGCAGCAGCTGCGTCTTCGCTCAGGTGAGGTGGTGGAATGAACGTGGGAGAGTGGAGAGGTGGAGGACTCTGCCTCTTCTCCCTGCATGAGATCGTGCCTGGCCTGTCTTTTCCCCTTCTGGTCATCTCCCTGCAGATAGTGCTGAGGTACCATGAGCCTCCCCCGCGGGCTGCTGTAACCTTCACTCTGCGTGTCAACACAGAGCTGACCAACTGTAGCCAGGCCAATGCACGTGTCCTCACCGTCCGCATCCTTGCCAGGTGACCCCACGGGTGGTTTCCTCCTCCGGCAGCACCTGCTGTGCTTGGGGACAGCAGCCAGGAAAGCCTCACGGCTGCAGTGGAGGGACTCAGCACTTGGGGCGGACAGGACAGAGGGTGAATTTGGTAGGTGGTAGATCCCCAGAAGGAAGGTGCTGGCTACCTCCTGCGAGTAATTGCCGTGTCTCCAGTCTCCAGTCTCGTATGGGCTACCTGGCTCAGGGTCCTGCACAGAGGGTATGGTGGTGGAGGCAAAGAGGCTAGGAGGGCACTGTCCTCACAGAATCAGACCCTCTGACTGTTTCCTCTTCAGCTACATTGGGAGCAGAGTGACATCCAACATGGCGATCGTGGAGGTCTCCCTGCTGTCCGGATTCGCCCTGGTTCCCAGATCCAGGACACTGGTAAGTATTTTGGAATAAAATAAAAAAGCGACTGTGGTGAATGGATCCCACCTGCTTGCTCCTGTTGGAAACTGTTCATTTCAGGCCATGAGGTAACTAAATTAACAGGGGCCCTTTGCTGTCATAATTGTACGAAAACCTCTCCTTTCCATACAGGGCCTACAGGGGCTGGCTATGGGATATCAGAGGTGGTTCAGCTTCTCCCACTGACACTATCCTGGCTTGGGCCAGGAACAAAATGTGCTGCTGGGTGTGCCAAATGCCAGCACTTATTTGCCAGAAATCCTAAGACAACATTTCTTAGAGATACTCTAGTTCTAGCCAAAAAGATTATTTTTTTCCAATTAAGCCATAAAACTGAAAGACGAATTATTTGCACAGCCCCCAGGCAGGTCTTTAAGAGCAGTCTAGCAGCCAGTGAGATGAGATAACAAGAATCTTTACTGGTGCCTGCACCTGTCTGCTGACAAGCTCACAAGTCCTATGTACTATCCACATGGCCTTTTGTCCCCAGAGCAGGAGATTTCTCTAACTGAGCAGGGACAGCATAGTTCATCCCCATGGTGCTCACAAGGAATGTCCAGGAGGGACTACCAAAGATATAACCACTAAAACCCTTGTGCATGAGAAAGACACAGTTCCACACAGAGTCCAGCTCCACGTCATCCCTTCAATACAACAGCAGGTTCCTCAGGTCAGGAAGCCCTAAGGAAAGCGCTCACCAATTTCCTTGTTTTATTGTTTCCTATCTCAGCTGGAGCGCAGAGCCATCGTTAAGAAAATAGAAGTGAAAGCTGATGTGGTCTACATTTATCTGGAGAAGGTAAATGGGGAAAAAAGTATTTGGTTTGGTACAGCAAGAGCAAGAAGCCAGAGGACAAGGAGCAGTGTGAGAAGTCTGAGACTGGGCTAGGCATGGGCAAAGAGCACTGGGAGAACTGTGGGCTTGCCCAATTTCACTGTCATTGGGTTAGCATCTGCTATTCCTCACATATACTCCATTTCTAAAATGCAGAATCTCTAATGGATTAGAGAGATTTAGTGCAGGAAAACATTCAAGCTAGGGAAGATGAAGATGCAATGACTTCTTTCCCTGCTTCCTCGTTAATTTCTTTCCACCTCCACAAGCTCAGCGATGAATCTCAGACTTTCATTCTGCAACTGGAACAAGTAATTCAGATGAAGAATCTGAAACCAGCCAGCATCAAAGTCTATGATTACTACCAGCCAGGTGGGTTGCAGACACCCTCCTACTCTTGGGTTGGGAGCTGGGTTTCTAGTTCTCTGGCTGGGAAAAGATGTTGTGCACTCTTCTCTATGCGCCTGCATGTGTGTGTAATCGACTTTCTCATTTCCTTTTGCAGAGGAGCGAGCCTTGGCTGACTACAGTGCTGTCTGTAGTTGAGGTAGGCAGCAAGTCCCTGTGTGACACTAACGGTGGCATCAGGAAATGATGAGTCTTGGGTGGGAGAGAGGGAATGTAAGCAATCAAAGATGGGAAGGATGATGGTAATCAGTGGTGAGCACTTATCCAGCTAGAAAGAGGAACTGGCAGTTGCCTGTGGCTAGGTGTGTGGAGCTAGGATGGGGGCTCTTGGCAGCTGGAAGGCTCTGGTGGAAGGTGGAGGGAGACAGCGACAGCGTGTCTGCAAATGAGAGTGAGGAAGGAAGGGCTGAGCATCACATAGAGTAGGAATGCCGAGCTATAGCCACCTGTGCTAACAAGGGCCCTCAGACCCGGACGTGGCTCCGTTCCCTCCACCCCCCACTACATTCACTGCAGGGTAGGAAAAGGGGATTCAGGGAGCCAAAGAAGCAAGCTGAAACTGGGAAGATATAATATTTTGTGTTGTGGGGTGATGTACCCAGCTGCCAGAAAGGGCATGGCTTGTTATTAGTAGCCTGAAGCCAGGACAGGTTGGAGAAGTCCCTGCTGGATGGAGAAGACAGAATCTTGATATGGTACATGCTTCATCCTGACAACATCCCATAGAGAGAGTGCTGCCTAGAGAGTCACCCCTACTACTAGCCAACACAAGGCACCTTCCACAGCCTGATGATAGCTGTGGAGGGACTGGATCATGCCCTCCTTGTTTGTATTACCTTCTGTTCCCACAGTTGCATGTGGTTCCTCAGAAAGGGGTGGAGGCGCTCCCAAATTTGTCCTAAAGGAAAGCAGAGGAACCGCCACACAATGACTCCTGCCTTTGCCCAATATTTCAGGTTGGGCACTGAATGGAAGGAAGCACCCCAGCGGGGTCACAGCCTACATTAAAGTTGTGATCCTGCACCTGGGTGGATGCATGGGGGGATCACAACAGCCCAGCAGTTGTGCCTGCACAGTGAGGGTCTATGGGTTTGGCTGGGGGATGTGTGCATGTCACATATCTGGTACGCACCCGGGAAGAAGAATTAAAGTGAGCATGACCCCTGATCTTGCTGCCATTGTGCCAGCTGTTGATGAAATACAGGCTTAGCCCATGAAGACACCATTTCTTCCACTGCCAATGTAGAAACCTGCTAGCTCCTCTATTGCTCCCTCCTCGTGCTTCCCGTGGTTTCATAGAATCATAGAAAGTTTTGGGTCGGAAGGGACCCCTAGAGGTCATCTAGTTCCTGCAGTAGGACTCAGGCAGTGTTGGAGTTAAAGATGCAACTGAACATGCTGCGATAGCTGTATCTCCTGTGCCCTTCCTGCGAGCTCCTGTGCCGTCAGCTCTTCTGTGAAGCAGTCTCCAGATAGTAATGTAGTGCATTGAGATTCTAGCCCCTCACTGCCCCCCAGCAGTATAGCCTTGCCAGTTGCTTTTGGTAAAGGTCTGTAAATGCAGCTGTTGGCCAAGGGAACTGTTGAACTTATCCCAGCCCTCCCTTGCCTTCACCTCCAGCTTGTGTGATGGTCACCTCCCCCAGGTACCAGCACTGCCTTAGTGCATGCTCTACCTCCTCCTCTGCAAGTAGTCGCTACTGGAGGAGCAGAGTTTTCACATGTACATGAACATGCACACACAGAGCAGAGGTGAAGATGTTATTTTTCCCAGGTGTTCTTGAATGCACTTTTCCTGGTTTGGGAGAAAACCGGTAAACCTGAATAATCGCACAGACAGTTCTAAACTTCTCACTTTTAATAAGATGCCAGGCACAGTCTGAGCCTTTCAGAAACTAACTGCTCAGCAGAAAATTTCAAGTATTTTCTCTTTGCTTCTCATCTCCATGTGGTGGCTGTTGGCAGGGGTGACACAGGACTGACGGGCAGAGATTGCAGAGGATGGGTCTGTCCCTGTTCCTGTGAAGACAACAAAGGACAAAAAAAAAAATCTCTGTTCCTAAAGTATTAAAACTAACCACTGGGAACTCAGGGGTTTTTTTGCACCTCGTGACCAAACAGGATGGCCAAGCCATCAAGGACAGGGCGCTCTCTGACTCTACCCATTCAAAGCCTATGGCAGAATGTCCACCAAGAGTGTGGGGCTTGTGACAGGCATCCCAGGGCAGGGCTGCGTGCCTCCCACAAATGATCCATGAAGCAGGCATTTTTCCTCATCTCATGAGCTGTGGGCAAGCAAGCATGCAGATCAAAGCAAAGCTTAGAACAGGAGCAGGCACTGGCGAAGTTCAAGCTTTGCCTTTGCTCAGCCTGGGAAGAGGACAGGCAGGTCCCCTTTCGCTAGCATGGATCAGAAGCCAGGCTGAGACTGTGAAGGGCTTGGCACTGAAAAGGAGTCAGGCCCTGTGATAAAGATGATCGTGGCGTGTTGCATGCATAGGGCTGGAGGGCTGTGGAACTGCAGGGAAAGTGCTGGGAAAAGGAACTGTGTTGCCCTGAGGAAAGCATATTTGATGCAAAATGCCAGGACTGGTAGTAGGACTCAGGACAGGCAGCCCTTGTTTTCTGCAACATACCTCCAACTGTGTCACAAGCTGGGGACCTCAAACCTTCCGCTTCGGTTCTCCCTTTCCCTCAGTTTAACCACTGGGATACAGGAACTCACCCTTAGCCTTGCTAATCACTTCCTACCCTGAACCTGCAGTCTGGCAGGTTTCTTGACCAAGGACCCTTGCCTGCATCTTCCTCCCTCTCCACACTCTTCAGGACCATGCATGTGATGACAGATGAGGTGTTGATCCCTCACCTCACTCACACGGGGCACCGTAGCTGATCACTGTAGTTTCTTCTGGAAGATGAGAAAAAAAGCGATGGTGAGATATACTTGCCAAAAACTCATTAAAACAACCCAGCATTGTGCCTCTGTTTCTAGGAGAGGCGTTCCCTTGGCTTACAGGCCATGACTCCCCTCCTCTGTGACACATGAAGCCACTGGTATGTGTCAAAGGCTCTGTGTGCAGCTAGTCTGGATTCACCCATGTCATGGGGCTTGCGATCTTTGGAAGCTGTAAGTCTCAAACAGCTCCATTACAGTTATGGATTCATCACTTTCTGAAAACACAGCAACCCCTGACACATTTCTATCTTTTCCTCCTGTGAAGGAGCCCAGAGAATAGAGGCCAAGTAAGTTGTTTTCAGTGTCATTCTTCTAAGGGGGCCATTATTCTTCTAAGCCATCCCCTCACTATGGTCCCTCTGCCTTTGCTGCCTCTCACAAAAGCACAGCTCTGAGCTCCTTTCTCCCATCTTGTTGGGAGAGGTAGACCCTAAGTGGATCTACATGTCAACTTCAAGCTTGCAAGTTCTGGGACCAGAGAAAAAAGGATCTACCATTTTGAAATCCAAGAAGGTAGGTTCATCACTAGAGAGCTTCTAAGGGGCAGTTAGATAAACACATCAGGGATGGTATTGTATTCAGCCTGACAGCTTTAGAAAATTTCTTTCCAGTGGGACATTTGGGTGGTTTCTGCAGTACAGCATCTGAGCTCACCTGGCATGTAGTAATCATAGACCTTGACATTAGCTGGCTTGCGATCCTTCACTTGCATGTCCTGCTGCACCAGCAAAGTGTAGGTGTGAGGCTGTCTAGTCAGCTAAAATGAAGAGATGCAAGGATTACAGCCAGAACTGAAGTCCTGTAAGACAATCCCTTCCACCTGCTCTCACTCAGGCTCTGTGGAGACCTCACCACTGTGACAGAACTGTTATGCTTTCCAGCCCATCTCAGAAACACCTTTTACTTTACTTTCTGTGACCATCTCCCATTATTGGTCACCAAATTTAACTCAGCTCATGAGAAACATCAAACCCACAGAGTCAATGTTCATTAGGTATCTAAATGTAGCACTAGTGTTCCCAACCAATCCCACATTCCCATCCAGCTCTGCTCTGAGCTCCTTCATGCATCTTGCCTCAGTGGCTACTGTCTTATACACAGTCCCATTACTTCAACTTTTATCCTCCAACCCTCATCATTAAGCAGACAAATGCAATGTGTGGATGAACATATGCTGGATGGCAGTAGTTACATGACCTGCTGTTGACTGGGATCTACCTTGTGCTACCTGGCAACCTGAGCTGAAAACTTGCTTTGTGCTGCCTTCCTGCTCTGTACTGTAGATGTCACGAAAGCAGCATCTCTGCAAGTCTAATGCATCCACATAGCAATAACCCACTTACTATGAGGCTAGCTTAGCTCAGCTTATTGACAACTGGGGATTAAGAATTACAGAAATGTAGAAGTGCTCATTGGAAATTCTGAAGCTTTTGAATTCATGCCGGGTCTTGTTTCTGGTGCTGTTTAGGTATGCATGTAGCTAGAGAAAGGCTGAAGTCGTTAATCTGTTGATTAATGAGGCAGTGGAGCAAGCACTGCTGCTCAAACAGCCATCTGGTTTAAGTCTGAGTGATCTTGGCAAACTCCATCAGCAATCTTGGATCCCTACTACATTCAGGCTGCTTAAGGGCTTTCTAAGAATTCAGGCTTGCTTGAATTTACTAGATGGCTCCTCCTACTACTCCCCAATCCTGATCACACACTGTATATGGACTTTCAGCAGTCTCTGAACAGTGCCAACAGATGTAGGCTTAACATCAGAGTTAGCCTCATTTCACTCAAGTTCATTGGCCCCATATATAAGTTCTACAGCTGAACTACTGTGGGCTGACACAACACACTTCTCCAGGTCAGCAAATGTGGCTAGTATGCAGGAACAACAGCTCTGGATACTTAAAATACTAATGGAACCATGATACAAGAGTAAGCTAAAAGTTATCTGCTAGTCCATAGTCCTCTTAATAATGATGTTAGCCTAAATTCCACTCACTTCCTCCAGGTAGACAACGATTCTGTCAGCTTCGCTTTCAACTTTCTTCACCAAAGGCCTTTTCTTTAGCTGAAAATAGGCAAAAAAAAGTCAGAAAGACTCTAACAGAAAGCAGAAATATTCAGGGATATTTGTCCTTGTGAGAGCATGGGCAAAATGTTTATATGGCCAAGGAAGCCCTTGGGGTAGGGGGAGGCAAGGTGTGGCCTGGAGGAGACTTTGGGTATAAAGATTTCTTGTGAAGAAAAGAACCGTATTTCTCTGCCCACAGGAATGGTCACGGTTCTTCATACAATCCTGCATGGTGGACATCCATCACTGTTCCCATCCCAGCTGGACACAAACTCGCGGTCTCACCTCTTCCAGTGAACCTGCCACAGGGCTGTATCCAGACAGCAGCTCCACTTGGATCAGGACCATGTTGGTGGACACACGGTTCCCTGTGTAGCTGCAGCAGGAACCCAGGGGACAGCACTAATGTTATTTTCTGAGCCATGATCTCCAGATACTCCAGCCCAGCTTTGGTACTCAGGTGGGGGAATCTGTCTTTCCTTCCAGTGTTTCTCCTGTAAGCATACCTGTTCCTGTACTGTAATAAAACTTTGTGCTTCCCCTGATCTCTCTTTTAATTGTGCTGAGCCAAGAAGAATAAATTCCTTGGAAGGCTTCTGGAATTACCTTCTCTAGGCATGGCAGGGAATATCACATCCTCCTCCTGCTCTCTCGGCAGTTCTGTCCCAAGTCAGGGCAGAGCAGCACAGAGGAAAGTGCAGCAGAGAGGAAAGTACAGCAGAGGACAGTGGTGTGGCAGTCAGCTAGGAGCAGAGGAGGGAAGACTTAGGAATAAGTGTCAGCAGTGAGTCCCCCAGGACCTACACATCACTAGTGTTTGAGACCTAATCCTATAGACCTTAGGAGAACTTGTGGTGACTGGCATGATAACAAGACAGGACTATAGCCTGAGCCATCCCTCAGGGGCCTTGTACCTTTCACCCAGCTGAGGAGAGCATACTTAAATGGATGGGGACATCTTAGCACTTGGACCTCATGAGCAAAGGGGAATCCTGGCCACCAAGAGACTGGCGTGGTGCCAGAAGCCTCTTAGCCCAGCGGAGGCAAAGGGCAACTGAGTTTCTCCTACCGAGCATGAATGGTGACAGGGAACTGGGTGGCGTTGGGTGCGGTGCATTCTGTCTGCACAGATATGGCAAAGGTGATGTCGCTCCTCGGTGGAGGGATGTGGTACCGCAGAATGGCCTGCCAGGACAGAAAGATGCTAGTTGGCAGAGAATAGCAGGGTTTTTTTTTTCTGGAGAGTATCCTTGTCTGGTTTTTGGCTGCTGTTTGCTGTCTTGCACTGGTGTAAGAGAAAACTGTGTGGTGGAAGCAGAGGTCCTGCTAGTGCATTGCTCCTGGTGGTGTTCACTGGACTTCTTGGAGGAGAGATGCAGCTCTGACTGGATGGACATGATCCTGATTTCATTTGGGGGATCGCTATTCCCTTCCTGCTGGATCCAAGCGACTCCTACTAAGTGCCTTGAAGCCGAGATTCTTGAGAGTGACTGCAGCAGTCCATTTTCAGTGTTGGCTAAGTAGCAAGGTGAGAGGGCCCCTGGCTTTCAAGGCTTTTCCCCAGACAAATCTTTTCTCCCTGGCTGGGCTTACCTGCAGGAAGAGGCACCCACGGCCCTGCACACGCACAGTGTAATCTTGGGGAATGGCTGGTAGCTCCACTGTCTGCAGCAGGAGGCGGTTGGTATTGTCTACTCGGATGTTTTGGTTGAAACTCTCAGAGGAGAGAGAAGCATGAAGATCAGGGCCATCCTTGCTGAAGGTCTTGGTTGCATACAGGGCTAGGGCTTCCAGAGCAACCACTGTGTCCTGAGGGAAGGGGCACACATTGGGCAAAATAAGATCCATGCTTCCTGTGCACTCCCAGTCCTTAGCCTTTCCCTCCCTCATACTGCAGCTACAGCACAATAAGTGTTGAGCTTTCCACTTGGCCTTTTAGCATGGGATTAGCTCAGGGGAATACGCATATTCACCTTTTCCCAATACTCAGGAGCTGTAAATCCATACTTTTTTTTTTTTTTTTTCTTTTTTTACTGTGAGCTGTGCTACAACCCATTGCTCTCACAAACCATAGCTAGTGGCAGGTTTTCTGCTGATGATGGCTCAGGCGGATTACCTGGGTTGAAGCAAAGCCTCCATAAGGGTTTTGCTGCTTGGTGAGCCAAGACACAATCTGGGATGCCTTTCTGATTTCATCTGAAGACAAACTTGACTTTGAAAGGTGAGCCATGAGGATACTAGATGTCAATTCCACATCAACAGATGGAGCCCGATACCAATATAGGGAGTCTTCTTCCTGTTTGGACTGTTGACTCCAGTATATTTGGTCATCTAGAGGTGGAGTGGGAACACTTATGAATTGTGTAGCTGTATCTAATGACCTTGGAGTCCTACTCAGTCGCTGTGCCTAGCTACTGAGTGAACAGGTACATTGGTACAAGGTATGGGTGTGTATCTCCCTATTTTCCCCCCACACCCTGCTTTTCCCAGTAAAAAACTAGATCTGTAGGCTGGGAAGGAGCTCTGCAACATCCATGAAGCTCCCATGGTTTAGATGACTGGGAGACCAGGACTGTGAGATCATCCATAGAGAAAGTCTGTCTCACAGTATGGATATAGCTTCTGACAGCTTGGCAAATAGAGGCTATCCAAGTCTTGGGCTCCCCACATGGCTCTGCCAGTGCCCACCACTCCCGCCCTCCATTCCCTTTGTTGTTTAGCCCTGGGATCTCCACACAATTCTGCCAATGGCCCCCTCTCCTGCCCCACAGCCTTTGGTACCTGATATTATGGCGGCCTTATCCAACCTTTTGAGGATTTTCTGCCTGAAGGCCTTATCCCCTGCTACTGCAAAAGCGTTTGCAGCTAGTGCCAGGCTGTAGAGGTTGGAACTGCCAATATCAGCATTGACCAGGTCCTTTATGCAGTTCAGAGCTTTCCACACGACTGGGTCCTAGGATACATTTGAAAGCACACCGATGCTAGCAGGGTGTATGGTGAGGGAACGCAGCCTCGGCGTGTGCGGAGGAGGGTGGAAACAGGGACAGGACACATGGGGAGAAAACTGGACATGTACCCCTGTGTGCCCAAAGGTAGAGGGCCAGCGCGCTGCCTGCCGAGAGGCCGCACGCACGGCCCGTCCCTGCGGCCGATACTCACGGAGCGCGGCATCCCTGAGTGTATGAGAGCCGTGATGATCACAGAGCTCAGCCCCAGTCCTTCCTCCACTGCGCCCTGCAGCCAACACAAAGCAGAGGACAGGAGGGCTGCCATGAGAAGGGAGAGGGAGAAGTCTTCCAGTGCCTTCTGCTTCCTGAGAAAAAGCCAGCGCAGGCAACAGTGCTGGTCCTGTTCCTTCTGCTAAGGAAGTGCCAGGACTGGTATCTGCTCTTGCAGGTCCTGCTTACCAGAGCACTTCTCAGCCACGGTGCCCCAGGCTCCTCTGGGCAGCTGATTCCCTCCCTCTGCTGAACACATTCCCCTTTCCCCTCCCCTGCAAAAGATTTTCAGTAGCAGATTTCAGTGCCGGGGGAAAACAATGTTCCCACAACCCCACTGCAAGATGGCACCTCACTTGAAGGCCAGGACAATGGCAAGGGTATGGAGGAGCAAAAGAAAAGGTATTTTTTGCAAGATCAAGTGAAAGGTATGATTCTCTTCACTTTTAGAAGATTAACTGTCTAAGGTCCTGTCCACCGAACTGCTGCTGGCTGCACTTTGGTGGTACTCTGTGTGCCTGTGCATGCACGCTTGCTGTGTTTCTGAGTGTATAGGGCACATCCCCTGCAAGGGGAATCTCACATGAGTGGCTGCCATCACTCTCCATTCACTCCATTTCTGACTCTCTCTGTACAGCGTGGAACCCAGACTGAAGGAAGAAATGGCAGCTCAGTAATGGGAAAGGAAGCTACACCAGTTTACCAAGGTAAGAACACAGAGCCTGAAATGTTTTTCTTTTTTGAAGCATGTGTTAGATTTTGAGATGGGGCTAGGGCAGGGCACTGGCTGAGTTCCCACATGCATATCATTCAAATGCAAACCTCCATCATTCATAGCTTGAAAAAATGCTACCATGACTAAGCACAACCCTGAGTGCCACCCAAGGATGACCTTAGGCACATGCAGTAGGGTTCATTTGTTGTTGGCACCCAGATTGGGCCAGAAAGTGAGGGAGCTCTGAGGTACCTAATGAACAGCCAGGACATCTCATACCATCAGACCATTGTTGAAGAGCTTCCCCACACTCTTGAAGCAGCCTGATGGAGTCTGACTTTTAATCAGGGCACTGGCAGCATCCTTTATATTCTGCTCATCTATGTGGATGAAGTCCCGGGCTTGGCTGAAGGTCTTCAGGACAAGGGCAGTAAGCCTAGATCCAAGGAAGGGAGAAGAAAATCGAATTGAACCAGACACTGATGCCCACCTCCAGTAGGAGACAGGAGTCTTCTTGTCTTTCACTATCTCATGCCTGGAGAAATACCAGCAGGCCAGAGCCTCTGTGCAGATGGAGAATTGGAAGGAATGCACATCAGTTAGATGCTCTTGAAGCTCAAGCTCAGACCCATTTGCAGCCAGAGAGAAAACGTTCACTGACATTTCAGTGCTTCCCCCCAGAGCTCTGCCAGTTCCAACAGGGTGCACTTCTGTGATTTCAAGCCAGAAGGGCTCAAGTTTAGTGAGGTCTCTCAGCCCCTTTCCCAATCTTGTTTAGGCACAAAGCCCTCTGGAAAACCTGGAAAGAAGATATCTTTGCAGCCAAGTTTTCAGAATCAGCCTCAGCTGGGGTGCCCAAGCACAATCAAACAGGGGTACCTCATGTCAGTTCATTGGCACGGTTCTCTTCCAAAAAGTCTCAGGAGTGGCTTCTGTTCAAAACTCCACACCTCCAGACTTCCTCAGTTTCCCCAGACCAAAATTCAAGCCACCCTGAGCCTGACCAGGTCAAGCTCTTGTTCTTCAGCTATGTCTTGATATCTCTGCTTACCATGTGTTCCCTGGCTCACTTCCTTCCCCAAAGGCACTGTATGAGCCGTCTGCGTGCTTGTACAGGAGCTGTCGCTGATATCCTGCAGGAAGAGGCTGTGGGGTAGTGAAGATGCTCTGTGTCTGCTGTGTGCTCAAGGTGACAATCTGCCCCGTCAATCCTGCTGATCATTACAGAGCGCATTGTCTCTGAGGAATTCTGCGAAGGGATTTCAGAGGGGTGCCATGTACCCCTTGTTCACCTGAGACACAGCAGCCTGATGTACACTGCTGTAACTCCCATGGTGTCAGGCAAGTGACGCTGCACAAATCCTGATCAGCACCAAGCTTCTGCTGAGATCCCCACTGCACAAGCTATTGTAGTGGACATCACCAGCTTAATTACCCAACATGAGCAGAAGTCTACTCACCGCTTTCTAGATAGCCAATTGCCTTCTGTTTGATATCTGGAGTCAGTTGTCCTGTTTCTTCAAGGTATCGTGTGATAAAGACGTTGGGGGCAAAATGAACCATGTTCTGCTCACCGCAGCCACTGGACATCTGGAGGAGCTCATCTATGTTGTCCAGCGCTGTCCCCAGAATGTCACCTGTAGGACAGCACCACAGCTTTCGGAGCTTTACGTATTCTTGCACGTAAAAAATTTCTGGTCTCACTGATTCTCCAGATAACCTGCTAAGACTGGTGTCAGTTCACCTCTGCTCACGATGGCTGATTTAAATGTCTATAGAGCCTGTAGGAACAGTGATAACGTACTTGTCTATGTCTCCCTTGGCTGGGTGAAATTATATTTCCATCTAGCCCTGCGTCATTTGTATGACAGCATGTCATGCTTCTCTGGAAGACATAGGGGTCCAGTGTCAGACCTCATAGTACACGTTCCCTCTTGTTACTCTGTTTGCTAAAGCAGACATGGTGGCACCAGAAGAAAAGACTCCTGCAGGGAAAAATATTACTTTCCAAGATCCCTCTAAATCTCACCTAAGAAAGAGATGTGGGCTCTCTCTGACCCAAGGACCGTGTTCTCTGGCACAGTGAAAGTGATCGTCTCTGAAGCTGAAGTTTCTGCAAATGGCAAAAGCATCAGAACAACAGGCAGGAGGGGGGGGCGGCAGACCCACAGGCGTCCCCAGGAGATGGTGTAAACAAGGCTGGGATCACCTCATCCATTCATGAGAGCAGCATTCAGAAGAAAAGAGGACGCAGAGGTCAGGCCACCCACTGATGAGTGACTGTGGTGTGGTTAGGCAGTGGCTTGGTGCTGCCAGGAGCTTGTCGTACTGGGTAGAGCTGAATGTCTTTGCCTCCCTACAAAAGCTGCAAAATCCCCGACTCTCCCCTCCCCATGCACATCCGGATGGTCCTAGATCTGTTCACACACCACACTGCGTCTGTTTGATCTCCATGCTCTGTGCGCATGTACAGCCCCAGGGGTAAGACAGCCCCTGTCTCTGGGGTACCTGCACCTTACCTTTAGGGCACAGAAGTGAGGTGTGAGTCTTTTCCTCCAGCAGCCCCTCTGCCTGGTGGGGAAAAGGCTGGTCAGTGCAGAAGGGAGAGCAGTAAAATAAGACAGCTGCTGAGCAGCACCCCACCTTCCCGCAAGCACCTTTTCTGTCCTCGTGGGCCATGCAAAGGGCCTCCCACAGGCAGCAGGCATACGTGTGCCGACAGTGAAGTTTTGCTGGGAAGCAGATTTCTAAGCTGCTACATGGCCTTTGCCCCCATTGCCCTGCTAGCCAGCAGTTCTGACTTCTCTGTCCCATCGAGTGGAGGGGCTCAGCTCATGCCCCGACCCAGCCTACCCTTAGAATCACTCCTTGACCAGCCTCTCTNAGAAGTGTGCCTACCTGCCTGGCTGCCTNTCCCTTCCCAGAGCCACCCACNCGGCTGCTTTGAGCCTGACACNGTTCCAACCNTGCCAGGACCCTGAAGCACAGGCTGACCTTCACCAGCAGGTGTTTAACCACTGTGTCCTTCCCTCCAGACTCTGGCACAACAGCTGTACTCTCAGTGCAAACATCTTCCTGCTCCATCACCTCAGCAGCGACAGTGAAATTCACCTTCCCTAAGAAACAAAACGTCAAGAGGCCAGTTGGCACGTTCATGCCTATGTTTTAGTTTGCTCAGCCTAAGGCTGCTCACTTGTGCTTTGCATGATAGGCCAGTCTTCCTTCCAGCCCAGCTCTGGTTTCCTCGAGCAGCTCTACCAGTGCCTCCCACTCCTGCCCCTCCCTTGTCACCTTACCTAATTTTGTAGCCTTCACATCCCAGAAAAATGTTTTTGCTGAGTCAGGACACAGACAAACAGCGAACCTGACATTTGCATGCACAAATTCAAAATCCCTGGAGTCCATTAGGCTAAGCTGGAGCTAGAGGTGAAACAAAAGGGAGTTTGGGTTACAGAGCTGCTGCTGTGATTTTCCTTTCAGCTCCTTGATCCAAATTTCAGTCAAGCCCAGGAGCCCAGGGTGAGTATGATGATGGCCCTGTTGCAATATCTGGGGGACAGCAACAGCCCATGGACATTGCAGTCCGGTAGGGTTGAGCTTATGGGGAGGGATAAGGTGGACAGAGATGGCTCTGGTTGGAGCTTTGTGAAGAGATTCCTTGGTGTCTTTTGCCCAGTGCCTGAGGAGGCAGCCCCTTGTCTGGGTCTCTATCAGTGAAGTACTGTAACCACACATCCCCCTGCCCAGCATCCTGGAGGGAGCCACTCACCGCCATGCACTGCTTCAGATAGCTGAAGACTTTGACTTTCAGGGGAAATGACTCTCCCCGGAAGACGGAGTAGGGCAAGGTGGGTTCCACGAAGAAGGGCTTGAAGCTCCGCAGGCTGGTGGTCCCTGAGATGCCCAGCCCATGGCTCTCTGAGGTGCAGAAGGTCATGGCTCTCCAGTCTGTGATGCTGTCGGGTACTGTGACAGCTAGCTCAGCAGCCCCTGAATCACTGAGGAGAAAACAGAGTGGAAGGGGTTGTCCTCATCCCTGTAAAGATTTCTCTTACAAAGACAAATGCAGGACTATGAACTGGAAGTGCGTGTCAAGGTGTGGGGATTCGTAGGAATTAGGACATAGGTATAGGAAGGATAGCAAATAGGTGGGCAAGGAAGGACTGAGAGGCAAATGCAAACCAGGATTTTCTTCTGGACAGTGTTGCACCTCAATTTCTTGTTTTATGTGGGCACACAGGGCTCTCAGGGGTCTGTTTTGTACATCCAGACTGTGCCAGGGAGCACTGAGTGACACTCCCACCACACTGCCACCCAAACTCCCAACCACAGCTTGGCAGTCATCATTAGAAGTGTCACTTACAGATCTGCATACACAAAATGGAAGACAGTCTCTGCCCCGAAATGGGCGCAATCCAGCCAAATGAGATGGGGAGGCAGACATCCTGTTTTACAGATGGATAACAATGGCACGTGAGAGAATTAAGAAAGCTGAGATCTGTGAATAAGGGGAGAACTGTGGATGCTGCATAACGTGACTTTAGCAAGGCCTTTGACACAGTCTCCCAGAGCATCCTTGTAGCCACATCAGTGTCGGCTGGACAAGTGGATAATTAGGTGAGCAGAAAATTTGCTAGACCACTGGGGACAAAGGATGGTTATTGCTGACACAAAGTCCAACTGGTGGCTGTTTACCCATGACATCCCTCAAGGACTGATACTTGGGCCAATACTGCCCAACGAATGGCTTTATTCATGACCTGGATAATAGAAGCAGCAATATCCTCAGCAACATTAGCAGACTAACCTTGCTGTGTATTAGCAGACTATACCCTGTTGCAGAGGGGTTCCTGATGTGCTGGAGAGAAAGGTTACTATTAAGAGGAACCTCGGCAAGCTGGAACAATGGGCTTGAAAATGGGTAACTTCTGTATCTGGGATGAAATAATGCCATGCAACAGTACAGGCTAGGCAGTGACTGGCTAGTAAGCAACTTTGCAGAAAAAGAGGTGGGAGTCCTGGTGGATAACAAGTTGAGCATGAGAGTCCTCATGTACCCTTACAGCAATGAAGACCATCTACTTCTGGAGTGTATTAAGCCACTGGGTTGAGAAAAGTTATTTTTACCACATATTCCTCCGTTGTTGGACCACATCAGGACTACCGTGTCCCATTTTTGCTTTTTAGCATAAGAAAGATACTGACATACTTGAATGCATCCAGTGGAGGACTACCAAGATGGTCAGAGGGCTGGGACATTTGACGTACAAGGAATGGCTGAAAGAACTGAGGTTTTCAAACTTAAGAGGGAAAGATCATTCAGTTTTATAAAACTAGCTATTGGGAAGGTGTAGGGAAAATGGAACCTGTCTTTTCTGAGGTGCGTATTGATAGGATGAAAGGTAACAGACACAAGTTGGACCATGGGAAATTCTGACTCGAGATAAGAAAAAAAAATACCATGAGGTTGGTCAAACACTGACCTTTGGAGGCCTCTTCCATGCTACAGGAGTCTGTGATTTTAAGCTCCCCAGGATTATTCGGAAAATCTCAAGCAGACCCAGGAACTGAACCAAAACTCCATTGTCCTTATTCCCTTCTTCACACCTCCCTTTTCTTTGCAGGCACAGCAGGCAATAATACCCTGGCTCTGCTCCTGCCCATTTCCTCTCCACTGTGGCTGGTAGGAGGTCTAGATCCATGTGGGGCCACAGCCTGTAATTACTCACTTGATGGGAACCACAGTCCAGATGAATGTCTCTGGAAACCAGGTACGTACTGGCCCTGCCTCGCTACCCAGCTCCACTTGCTCTGACTCAGCACGTTCAAAGGCAGCATCTGTTTCTGGGTCCAAGTTGTCCAAGTCTGCCAGCTCGCCATAAGCTATTGGGAATACAAGAATTCATTCAAAGGCAAAGCAACTGTGAAATCAGGATAGAGTTCAGCTGGGAAAAGCTCATCTCTCCATCCCTCCTGCTCCAATCCCCCTTGTCCTCTCCAAGATGCCCTCAATCTACTCACTACTGTCTTCCATGTGACAACCCAGGAGACCATGCTGATTCCGGTATGCGTGTGCTCCCCCATGAGGAACTCTACCTGCTCATACTTTTGCTCTCAGCCCCTGCAGGAAGGCCTAGATACTGCCCAGTGCCAATCTCTGCCCTTTCTCTGGTTTCCAGCAAGATCTTTCCTAGTCTTACAAACAGAAGTTCCTTCCTGAGACAGCTGCCTCATTCCCTCCGTTGACCATATTATCTTCCTGCCTGCTAGCAGGACCTTCCAAGCAGGTTCTTCCTACTCAGCCACCCCTCTGTCCCTCTAGTGCACTGGACACAGGCCCACATCAGGACCCTTCCCCTCTTCCTGTGGTGCACATTTCCTGTGCAACCTCCCACTCATCTCTGGAAGCCATCCCCAGTTCCTCAGCACACTTCATGTTCAGCTGCCCCTGTGCAGCCTGCATGTTACCCGTGATTTCCAAAGAAACAGGATAAATCAAGATGTACACATGTAGTCGTAGTAGGAAGTGGTCTGGGTGCGGCACTCAATTGGAGACTTGATTTTAAGGCTGGTTAAAAATGTTAGACCTGAGTTCTGGGGGAAAGAAGGGGAAGAAAAGAAGGTGGATTTCAGTGGAGGGTATGGTGTGTCTCAGGGTCTGTCTCTTCCCGCGCCTCCCAGCATATCAGCCACCCTATGTTGTTGCACCTCAGCCTGACCTGCGAATTTATACAGGGAGAGAACATGGAACCACCCTGCTCCCAAAGTCCGGTCCTGACCCCTAGGCCAAAGGAGGCTCTCTCCAGTCAGAATCGTGGGGGTGACCACTTGCATGCACATGCTCACACACAAAGTCATTATTCTGGCACTACAGCTGGCTGCCCTCTCTAACTCAGATTTGTCATCTTTCACCTGCTATTACTTGCTGCTATTCTTCCCCTCCTTTCCCCAGTCCCGCTTTTGTCTCAGGTGCTTTGCTTTTCCAACCTCCAGTTTTCTCTGACTCGGGCTGACGCTCCCCTCTCCTTACAACCACTAGAAAGTCTGAGGGTCTCCAGCTTGGGATAAACAGGGAGCTGGGTTCTAGGGATCTGCCTGATTGATGGGAATTTATCAAGCTGGGAGTACGGAGTGTCAGAGATCTTTTTGTTCAGAAGCTTGGCAAGTTCAGAACCTGAAGTTGCCAGCGTTTACATGAAAGACAATCTGTGAAGTTACCCAGTGCTGACCTGGGATACAAAAGGGCTCAGCTCTGATATTTCAGGTCTTCTGGAAATCAGATTTACCTTCAAAAGTTCATAAACATCTGGCTGGGACACTGCATAAGAGTATCTGTTGTACATGAATGGTGACGTTGTTCCTGGTTGAAGGGTGGTCTGAGGGGAACCGATGATTCCTGGGCTGTTGTGGATAGTACAGTAGTCACTGTAAGAGTCTGTGAGGGTGCTGGGGTGCTCCTGAGCATAGCTGAACATATTGTACACCTGTAGACAGAGAATGAAAACAGTACAGGTCAGTGTGAGAGGTGGTAATTTTTTCACTTCTATCCAGAGATTTTCTGTGACTGCAGAGGCAGAGCTCAGATCCTGCCTGCCACAAAAGCCCAGCCCCAAAGGTTTTTGATCTTCATGGAGGGCCTCCACAACTTTTAGATGCAGAGCACCATAGATAAACATGAACTCCTGTGGGGTATGTCTGCATAGCTGTGACCTCTTCTAGCTCATAGATTGTACCTGTGAGCTCAATGCACATAGTGAGGACACCTTCCTGCTAAGAGTCATTAGGTAGCTTCCTGTCTGACTGAAGGCACGTGCTGGATCCACCAAGACAGTGTCAATAGGCAATTCAAGGGTCCTTAGGCCCAATGCATCCCTGGTCTAGAGGAGGAATTGGAGCCTTCCACTGCTAAGCCACCACTTACAGTCCAGTCTGTGAATGGAAGGACTGTCTGGTTCATGTGAGCTGGAACAAAGACATGGAGCCTATCACGCACTGGGCAATTTTTTTTAACCTAACTCTTTTTTTCAGAGCACTGTCATGAAGTGGTTCAGGAGATGGAAGTCTCTTACCATCTCGTTGCTACTGTGACAAAACACTCTACGTTTAACAAGGATGTGACTTCGGGCTTTACTTGGGGATGACAGTGTGTTATTCTATTAGACCTCTCCATAGAGACTGGAAATTGTGACTGATGTTTGATGTTGACCTTCAGTTTTTCTCATCAAGCCATGTCCTGTCCCCATTCAAGTACTCGTTGGTATATCCATTGTGCCTTATGAACCAGTGCCTGCAACCAGATACTCAAAAGACAGCTCTCCAGTATTAGCAAGGCTCAGCACTAGAGTGACTCACA
>Ga0065711_1035427_pt1 | contig 22348 bp, 6 predicted proteins | sample Hoacrofraction12_FD_59098 | JGI IMG/M metagenome (GOLD analysis project Ga0065711, IMG submission 59098) | Hoatzin crop microbial communities from Cojedes, Venezuela - Epithelial fraction 12 v2 (version 2) | ecosystem: Host-associated > Birds > Digestive system > Esophagus > Crop | place... | reverse complement strand
AGGGAGGTTGTGGATTCTCCTTCTCTGGAGATATTCAAGACCCGCCTGGACAAGGTCCTGTGCAGCCTGCTGTAGGTGACCCTGCTTTGGCAGGGAGGTTGGACTAGATGATCCACAGAGGTCCCTTTCAACCCCGAACATTCTGTGATTTTGTGATTCTGTGATACTGCTGAATGCCCTCCTGCTTTCAGTCCTTGTAATACATTTTTCAGACCTCCTTTCATCTCTGTGCTTTCTTATCAGAGTGCAAAGCAGAAGTCTCACTTGCTGTCAACTGCAATTTCAATTAAGTCACAATTTGGCTTCTCTTTGAACCATTTTCTCACATTTGTTTTCCTTCAATCCATACTTTTCACAAAGACGGTCTTACAATAAAGCAGAAGATAGGATTAGGATTAGGATTAGGAAGTATTAGGATCTATGATGCTGCCCCTGAGTTTCACTGACTCTGTGTCCTTTGTTTGAGCTTGTGTATTACTCTTCAAGAGAGTGCTGGTTCCTTGAAATCAGTCCAAACTGAGAGATCGAAGAACACTATCAGAGGGACTGTGAAAACCCACTTGGTCAGGATCTTAGTATAAACTTTATTTTCATTAAATTATTTAGATGTTCTGAGTGTTGCAAAAGATGTTTCAAAAACCTAAGAAACTGAAGAAGCACAATTATTGCAATCCTGACCATCTCTTTGGACAAAGTGAATGATTTTGCTGTTCCATAGAAAGTTTACAGCCGTTTGAAGGTGTTCTCACATTTATTTTTTGCAATTACGCTCATGAGTAAGGAAGGCCGCCTCCTTCACCTAACAATTTGAGATAAACAGAACTATGACACGGTCTGAACAAATCTATCCAGCTCCAGTTAACAATAAACTGAATGGTGCTTATTGTATCAAGAGTAAATTGGCAAGACTACAGCAAAGTAGTTCTATTAACGAGTTTATCCTTGCCATACAGTTAAGCTACTGGAATGTGCATTTGTGCTATGTTGCCAAAATAAATTACTCTCTGGTATAAAAGTCACTATTGTTTTTTGTCTGGTACTGCAAAAGATTTAAACACTTCAGAGCTTAATGATCACAGTCCTTTTCACATAAACCTGTCTTACTACAAGAAAGAGAACTTGATTGTTGGTCAGAGAAAAGGCCCACAAAAAGGTAAAGTGTGAGGACTTCACTCCAGATCAATGAATAACTTTCTTTGCAACCTGTGTAAGTCATTTGATCTCTTTTCCAGTAAATTTGACTGCAAAAACTGAATGGCTAAAGTCTGACGTTTAGAACATTTCTAAATCCTGGCTGCTCCAGTGTAGCAAAGTTTCTTAGGTATAAATAGAAAATTAATTTGTAAATTCCTAAGAATCAGAGGTTGGAAGCTATTTATCAGGGCAAAATAAACATTTCTCATGCTGAGAAGAACATGGCTGAGTCTTGATGTTCATAACACAGACAGCCAGTGAAGGAACACTACAAAAAACAGAGCTTGCAGAGACATGCATGACGTGGAAGCTCAATGTTAGGTCCTACCATAAAACCTACACTCAGTGCTTGTCAGCTTTGGTATCAATGTTGTTTTCCAAGGACCTTCAGGTCCCACAGACCTAAGTACTTTATAGAGATTTTGTGGGTAAGGACGACTTTACAAAAATCTTCTTATCTACAAAGATTAAAATTGAGAGGGAAAGCAACTTGCTCAGGGTCATATAAGAAAGACAACCCATATCTCCTAATTGGAGTTTAAAGAAATCAAAAAACGGTCAAAAATCTTTAAATATAACCGTGATATCTCCCTCTGCTCCTAAGAAAACACAGGCAGTGGGGAGGAAAACAAAATATCTGCAAAAGGATAACTGAAATTAGACCATATTTGCTTATTCAAGTATCAGAAAGGTATTGTGTGTAGTAGTCAGCACTCAAAAAGTGTTAATAGATACATTAAAGGAATAGATAGAATTATTTGACGAATAAAGAAGTGTTTTTAGAATGAAGATACAAAAGCAACTTCTGTTTCTGAGGAAAAAAATGGAAAATAAACATGACAGCCATATGTGTATTTTTATAGTATGACGTGGAAGTTGCATGGCTGTACCTAATATGTGGGCTCTACTGCATAGATCTAGTGTCTGCCTAATACTGTAAAATTAGATAAAAACTTCAAATTAAATTCTTACAGGAATAATTTTAAAAAATGAATGCTGGCAGTATCATTTAAAAATTACCCTACCTCTTGCCTTCTGCTACAAATGAAAACAATTCCTATATGCTTTTTCCATTTTTTCAGTAAAAAATGAAAATAAAACCAAACTCTTGTCACCAGTATGTTTCCACTTTTCTTATTCAAGTCCTGAGTCTCCTAGCTGATTGCCCACGTGCTGCCCTTCAGGAGTGCCTGCTTATGCCTGGTTTACAAGTACTAGTGCAAAAACAGAAAAGTCACTCATTCTAGTACAGTCTAAGGCCACAAAGACTTTCCTTTGTTCTTTAAAAATCTGACACCTACTCTATTAGCGGGCTTTAAGAGGTTCGTAGCATCATAAATCTCTTCTGCTGTATGGAAAGTGGAGAGAGTGGCTAGTAGAAGGATTTTGTGACTAATTAAACAAAAGCAGATCATGAGCTTGTCAAATAAGATTTACAGTCTGGAGATCTGCTGTTTCAAAGACCGCCCATGGTTACAACGAGGGGCAATTCAAAAGACAGGTTGCATTTCTGAAATAGTGGCATTGACTCATGCTGAAAAAAATCTCCATTCTTAGCTGAGCCTCAGAAGAGACACCAATGATGTGATCTCACAACTATTTATGGCAAGAAATCCTGCATCTTAGTGCGTAGTGTGCTTAGAAGGAAAAGTAAGCTCAGTAACCATAGCGCTGCCATCACAACAGTCTGTGAGAAGACTTTGTCCCACTGCAACCACAGATCTGACATACAAGTCTCGACCATTATGTGTACTTATCCTCCACGTGCTCCTAAAAGAGAGCTCCATGTACTACAGTGAAGAAAAACAGTCTTTACAGAAATCAGAATTTTCAAAGCCATTTTCCAAGCATAAAGATTGGACCAATTTCCAAGCATAAAGACTGGACCAACTAAGCACAAGACAAAACTGGGCCTATGCCACACGCAAGTTTGAGAATTTGAGCAGCTTCTCCCTGTTCCAGCCTAACCATCCTCTGAGCTGGCAATGTCTGAGTATGTAGAAAGAGGCTGCAACCGTTTCTTTTTGTGCTGAAGAAAACTGACAGCAGATACAACTTTCACATCTGTATGTTGGCCTTCTACCTCTAGCTTTCATGTCTGCCTGTGACTGAACCTTGTAAAGAAAAATTGTGGAGGCTTCTGCCTGTTGCTGGAGAGTTTTGTGCTGTTCTACATATGAAACTGTGATTTTGTGTGTACAAATACATTTCCTCGTAAAGCTGAAGTTCTAAATTTGGGTGGATGCTGAGCTAGGTAGCCAAAGAGTCACTGTGAAGGTGAAAAGTATGAAAGTAATTGAGGAAATCTTATTATAGAGGGCAAGGGATCCCTTCCTGCCTGTTTCTGATGCTTGTGTGACTGCATTGAGTTGCATTTTTCTTAGCTAAAAGGATAGAAAGGCTGCACTGTCCCTATTGGACTGAGATAACGACCTGGATACAATTGTCAGAAGTCTCCAGAAGCCTGGTCAAATGCACAGGAATCCAGCTGAGACTGGACAACTTGTGATGAGTCTGCTGAGTACACAAATATCATGCAAGTTCCATGACTTTTGGCAGCATTGCTCTTTTCTCTTAATGTTTTCTATTTAGAAACAGACAGTCATATCCTGTAGCATCTTTAGGTTCATTTTTATCTCTCCTACTCACACATGCACACACAGATAAAGATGAGACTTGATATTTGTACAGGGGAGTTTTATTACAGATGAAAAATTAAATAATTTCCGGCAGGCCTTACCATTCCTAACTTGTCAGAAAATTTTCAGGGCACCTGTTACATTTCCTTCAACCCTACTCCAGCAAATAAACTGATGCAATACTTCCTGCTTAGCTTGGGATTATTAAATGCTTGCAGTGCTGATCTGTGGAGGCAGAGATGTGGTTACTGAAGTTCAAATCAATATCTTATTTGAGGGACACAATCAAGATGTGTATAGGTTTGGATTTTCAACTCTTGAAGAAATCTAATCAGCTCTAATATCACTTCCCTTCACTATTACCAAGCTGCCTACGTGTCAAAGCACTCTATGACCACTGGAAAACTCTGCTTGCCTTGTCACTGCATCTGTGTACTAAAAAGAAGAAAATACAATGTTTCTTTCAATTTAGCATTTCTAATCTCATACTTGCTGATAAGGTTTTGTCTGTGGGCATTTTTTTGTTTGTGCTTGAGTTTACAATTACAGTGAGAACATGGCTTCCCTGTGCTTTAATGTTCCAAATGCCTTTACCAAAATCCAAACACAGCTACCTTATTCCAGTGTGCTGCTTAAAAATACTTCTGTTCCAAACTGAAGGTAGCACCTGATACATGTGGTAAGCACTGAAAAGGGAAGTGATATGGAGAAAGGGGAAAGAGAATCAACTGCTGTACAGGCTAAGAATTTGTATTTAATAGAGAAACTGAATCTACATGGCAAATGATGCAAAGAAAGTTCTTAATTGCTCACACGCTAAAGCGTGAACTCCAGGTAACTAATAAACAGGACTAGAAATTCTCCTGGATGAGAGGGAACAGTCCAGTCTCTGCTGTTAATTTATATGACTGAAATGTAAAACGACGCTGTAACTGGTAGGGCCAATGGAAAAGGCCTGTGCAGAAGATACCAGCTGCTCTGGAATTACTGAAACCACACACACCAAGGAATACACACATGAATTAGTTCACTAATAGAACCCCACAGAAGGTACTAGTGAATGTCCATCAGGAGTGATCAACCTGGAAAATTATAATGAAACACTTCGTAAACATTCAACTTAGTAAGAAACTGTTTTAATGGTTAAGCATGTATGCTGTGTTAGAAGATGTATGCTGGATGCTTTCGGCAGATGCAAAGAGTTCTAACTTCCAAAGCTTAAACAAAGCTGCTTTCATCAAGAGTTAAGTTGTTTTTCAAACAATAGAGAAGATTAATCACCGAATTAGAAGCAGACTAGAAGCTTTTATCAGACCTGCCTATGTTCCAGTATGACAAACATTTGTCTCTCAAGATGAGTTTTTATACCTATAGACATACATAGAGCCATACATCACAAATACTATTTTACCAAACTTAAAGAAATTATTATTAGAAGAAAAATATAAGACTAAAGAATCAGAATGCAATCTATGACATTCACAGGAGGTATTTATTATGCAGTAAAGCCCTCCATGCTCCCATAATCAATAAAGATGAACTATTTTGCTAAAAGTTTGGTTTAGCATAAGAAATAAATTAAGAATTTAAAATGAGCATCAAAAGGGGACTAATTCATATAAATTAGAAATTAGCAAATACTTACCACTGACAAGGAAAGCAGAAGACTATAGACAAATCTATAGCTACCAGGATGAAGAGCATGGAAAAGATTTCATAATTGTATTTGAAACAGAAGAAACCCTCTCAGTTTAGTAGTTCTACTTCTGGATAGGTTTAATTCTTCTAGCAGACTGGTAGAGGAGAAATTCTGCCTGCTGATACTTGTTCTAATAAAGCTTAGAAATATAGGGAAATTTCAGAAACTGGAGGAGAGAATTTTGAGCCAAGAAACACTGATAAAGTACATACTTACTAGGGATAAGAGCTAGCCACTTCTTAGATTTCTAAAAGCTGCAGACAATAGAAATCATAGCTGGTTGAGGGCTTTTCGAGGGAAAATCATCAGTCATCAGTTTTCCAGGACTGTATGCTATCCCACATTTTCAGAAAGAATTTTCATCTGAAAATAAATATAAAATAACCTTTGTGGATGACACAAAACTAGAAGTATGGTAAGTAAAAATGAAGGTAAGCAGAGAACAGCCACAAATCACTTGGGTGAGCTGGATTCCTTCAAACTAGAAATTTAAGTGGCTTTAGATGAACAAGAGGAGGGAGAGCTTCCTTGAAACAGTAAGTTTGAAATCGACACAGGGCCAAGTGGACAAGGAACACCACAGAAATGTCAGTGATACAGCGACAGAACAGTAGAGCTGATGTGACAAGGAGGAAGAATTCAAACAGAGGGGAGTAGCAGTATGGCCTGTATATGTAAACTGCTGAGATCAATGTCAAAATAATACAGTTCTACAGGCCCCATTTACAAGAGATTTTGAGGAACTGAGAGGCTATGGAAAGGTACCTCAAAAAGTCTTTGACTAGTTGTGGAAATACCTTATGCTGAGGGAGTTATTGCATCATCACAGGGCCATTCAAAGCAGCCCGGAACATGGATCCACTCACCTCTTATTCCCAAAGGATTTCAATGTAACCTGTAAGTTATGTGCAGATGGCCTGAGTATCCACAGTACTAATGGTTTATTCACACTATGCTAACCTGAAGTGGTTTCAAGTGTCACAGGACAAGCAACACAGATGGTATCTTATGATATCCTTAGATTGTGACTGGTGACTGTGACAATCTAAGACACATTTTAGCCAAAATCTAAATCAAAGAATCATAGAATGGTTTGGGTTGGAAGGGAACCGAAAGATCATATAGTTCAAAACCCCATGCCATAGGCAGGGACACCTTCCGCTACACCACACTGCTCAAATTCCCGTCCAACCTGACCTTGAAAAATGTTGTCTCCCACAGGAGCATCCCACACCGCAGCTGGATGCCACACTTTTGGGACATGCTGTTAAACTTCTGCCCTTTGCTTCCCTAGGGCCAAGCACTGCAGCGTGGTAAAGGGACAGTGGCCACTTAGAGCAAATTTTGCCTCACTGGGGACTCTGCATATGCTGGGACAACCCAACCTGTGAGTGATGATTTCTGTGGGCACTGGACGCCGTCACCTCTGCTGGATGCGATCTTGCTTGCTGCCATCACTCTGAGCTGGCAGTTTCTAAATCTGACTATAAACCACAATTTGTGCCCAACTTTCTTGCCTCAGTAAACATCAACATTTACTGTCATCCATGGAAACTATTGACTTGACCCTTACTTTTGTCAGTATTTATTCTTCTAGGTCACTATATCAAACACCCGTCTCAGCAGACGCCATTATTTCAGAAATGGGAAAAACAAGTCACTGCGGGAGAGCCAAGCCTGGAAACGAACCTCACTGTCAGCACACATGCATGTGTCTGCGCAGACAAGTACATGCTTCCCCCAGCCATGGTGGTCACAGGACCTTCCACACACATGCATCAGTGAAACCTGGATCACATGAAGATAAGAAATTTAAGAGTTTTTAAGCCATTAGGTCATGATACACATTTTGAAGTTTGAATATAATCCTGCAGATCAAAAACTTTCCACATATAATGAATCTTCTTACAATTGTTACTTCACATACCCCAGATGTTCTCAATGTTTGCTGGTCATCTTAAAACATCTTTATTTTCTCCTGTCTCTCACCCATGGTTTCCTCCTTGCCCAACATTCACACAACTACACTCCATTTTCACCACTATATGGTGAGACATCCACCATTAGGTAAGCCATTGAGCAAATTTCATGGTAGCTTTCAAGGCATTTTATTACTGCATGTTACCACAAGAAAAACGTGCAGCTGTGGGCAGCCACAACAGAGTCATCATGATCCTCTGACCCCTTCCTGTGAGTCAAAATGAGCCAAATCGAGTGCAACCATACACTCTTCAAAGTACATCTAAGCGTCCATTAGATGCCCAAAAGATTAACAACGTCAACTACATAAGAAATAATTTCTCTCTCATCATTCCTTTTCTCCCTCCCACATAGCATGTTTAGGATAGCTACAAGAGAACATTCACTGAGGCCAAAACAGAAAAACTGGTATCATCAAGTTGTCATTCATGTATTCTTATGTAGCATTTATGCATCCTTCAGAAAACTTTCTGGGTGAATAGCATTGGTGAGAAAGCAGATGAGGTGGCATTACGGTCAGAAACAGTAGATAACACAGGTTTGCTGAGCAGTACTTTTATGTGGGCTGGTCAAATGAAGAAGTTCTTACTACTTCTTCTAGGATAATGCCTCACGAGCATGAGTAAGCAAAGGAAATGTATTTTTAATACAAAAGCTATCACTTGCAATGGTGTAAAAAGGATTTTACATGAATTTGAAGGCACTTCTTGATTTCTTCTTACGTCTGCTGGGAATAAGAATGAACTATTACACGTGTAAAGTTATGAGTAGGTAATTGGAATGTCATTCAGTGTCTAGGAGACGAGACAGAAGTTGATAGTGAAGCCATGGATCAATGATGATACACAGAGGATTGCCCTAGGTGATCAGAAAATCACATGGAGTGGCAAAGAAAAGAGGAAAAAGAGGTTGAGGGAAAGTGAAAGAAGAGCATCTTCCACATGATTGTGTTATCAGCACGTAAGACCTAGTGTTTCAATGATGTCGATGGGTTTAACAGGTAAGTTTTGAGTAATAAACCATGGTGACAAATCTCCAGTAATCACGAGTTCCCTGGCATAATTTTGATGCTACCATGTACCATAGAATACGAAGAATAATTCCTAGTGGAGATAGAGAATGAGCCAAGGCCTGCTACCCAGTCACTACAAACAAGCTCACTGTGTGACCCATTCAGTCGAATAAACCCAGATATACTAATAATTTGTCCAGCTCTTTTCATCGATATTTAATTTACCACATTACTCATAGATTTTTCCAACCTTAAACCATTTGCTGGTAAACTTGACAGCTCTCTCAGTCTTCTCAGAAATCCACTACACTTCCCACCCTCTCCTTTTCTGAGACAACAGCAGCTGGTGTCTCCAGTCAATAACCTTGGAATTATTGACTACATTCTCCCATGTCTTTACCTGCAGGTTAGGTCTAAATTTTAGGGATCCTTTCCACATAACATTTCTACAACTTCGCCTTTTCTATCTATATAGCTAGCTAAAACTCTTCTGAAGCCTGCTGTCTCCCATGTCAGTCACTAAGAAATTCCTCTCTTCAGCCTTTCCCAGCTTGATCTGCTTATATCTATCCCGTATACTACTGCCAGCATTTTGTCTTTGTCTTTCATTTTGACTGGTTACTTTTCTTTCCGTACCACACCACTGACCTCACTTCTTTGTGTTACTAAATATCTTTTCTTCCAAGGATTTTCATGGACTAACCCAAGCATGGACAACCTTGCTGACTCAAACCAGAGGGCTAGGAACCACAAGACACTCAACATATCCCTCAGACAGCTGAGTGGAGAAAGAGCATAGTTCTACAAAGATGACAGTTTCTCCCCAGGAGACCCACAATTCTGCCTGTGGTTTGGGGTTAAGCTGGGTCCTAGCATTATCTCACAGTGCCAGCTTCAGCAACCCTTGCTGGCTTACTTTCTTCCGCAGAGAGGAGCTGAGAATACTCAGCAGCCTCTTCCAGCCCAGCCCTGGTGACACGACACGGACACAGAATGGAAGCTATGCCTGAACAGCTTTAGAAATGCACATGGTGTGTTTGCTTCCCCAGAGCACCTTCACACTCAATATCGTAAGGCTGTTGAAATTTCAACCATATCTAGATTGTCATATAATCCTACTACGGCTACTTACCACATAATAAATATTGTTTCTTTGTGCTTCCTTTTCTGCATATAATCATCAGCTGTCTTTTACTTTAGATTTCCACAGCTGTTTTGAGTTTACATTTATTCTGCCCAATATTTGTACAGGACCTGGCATAGAGGAGACTGAGATTTCAGGAGAGAGCTTCCTCAATAACTTAAACACTTACCTGTTGCTGGCTTTTTCATTAGAGTGCCTTACCACTCAAACTCCAGAATATTTCCTCATGCAGGTTTCTGCATGTGTCTGTTATGACTATACTGTACAAAGTGTGTGAACACTGGCTCAGTAAAACTGGCTCAATAAAAATGCCTGATTAGGAGGTATTTGCTGTTCTAAAGCAGCATCACCGTGCTGCACACTTCTATATCCACCCAGTTTCTTTCAGTTGCTGTTGCTTTATTGTGGAATACTACTGTTACTTTCCTTCTAAAAAGGAAAACATCTAAACCTGCCAGAAACAGTTTTATAGTGGTTGAAAATACCACAGAAAGCTGGTACAGCTCTGGCAATTTTAAGAGCAGGAACCCCAACAGAACACTATCCAAGCGAATCTAAATCAGCTCCTTTCTTAACTCCATGAGCGGACAAGCAGATTATCCTGGAACAAGTTCCAAATATGAGCTGTGAATGCTCAAATACCAGCTGTGTGCTGTGATTCTTGAGATCCGTGCAGAATTAGCTTGTTGAGCAATTGCGTTTCTAAGCTCAGGGCAGAGCCTGGCAGCAGACAGCTAACACCAACATGTCTTCGCATAAAGGAGTAGGCCACTTCACACTGGGATGTCTGAAGCTGCCCTACGCTATAGAAATCGATTGTGGTAAAGGCCTTAAATCTACCACATAAAAGTTTTCATGGCCTCTTGCTCTCTTCAGTCTCCTTCTGTTGTCTTCAGCTTTTGTGCTTACCCTGTGTCTCAGAGCAGACAGGAGGTATTTTGCTTGCAGGCGCTCAGCTCTCAGCCTGGTGTTTACAGAACATTGGTAACTTCTGCAAGCCATTTCAGGAGTAGAAATCTACAAAAAATAAAAAAAAATAAATAATTGAAAGAAGGAAATGGATTTTTCCTACTATCCATTACTGCCTAGATGCTAATAGCTTTATCCTGCCAGTGGCTGAGATTCTCCTGGAAGGAAGTTAGTTCCATCATTATTTTAATGTAATTTGAGTGCACTCAGTGCCTTGCAAAGGCACTTGACACCTCACAGGAGCAGAAGCTAAATGCTCAGTACATTAACCATCTGACTGTTACCCTCAACCTTTTTGATAATTGGGGTTATTTAAAATGCCACATACTGTTGCTCGAATATTGATAACTCCTCTCCTGACCTCTTCTAAAGAATATAACTAACTCATTAATCATCACTTTGTTATCCTCTGCAAATAACAATACATGAGACGGACACTTATCTTGAACTTGTTATGTAAACAATATTCTCTATCTGAGAAACTAGGAGTCTGCTACAACCTCATCTGGCAACAAAGCTTTATTCCATTTAACCTTTACTAAGTAGCTTCACAAAACTGTCCAGGTATTTCTGAGTTTTTCCAAGCAAAAGAGCAATTTTTCACTACTAGACTCAGCTTTCTTTTTTGTGGTACATGGAAGAAGCATTGAGGGCACACTAATAATGTATTTTCAGAATTTTTTTCCTTTTCCATGGAGAAAAAGCTGACATTGAGGATTTCTTTAACGTTTGGTAAGTATTTGGAGACAGTGGTTTATTGGTATACAAAACATCTATAAACACACCCTTGTGGTATTCAAGAGGGCAGTAAGGATAAAATAAACTCTAATTTTCCCAGATTAGAAGCAGACAGGCTCTATTTACCCTCAGTTACACTTCAACTTGCAAGGCAATGTACAAAAAATTAGAAAAGTGTTCATATTGTTTTGTCCAGAAAGTACCTTGGAAGCTTTTCTGTGCGGACTTTTACTTGGATAAATATGAAAAATCATGAATCAGAAAACCCGCAAAAAGCAGTGAGGTTCTCCCACATTAATCAATGCATCGACGTGTCAATAAACACATGAGGCTGTGGAAATTTACAGGAATTCGCAGACCTTCAAACGTCTGAAGAACTCCAATGCCTTATCCTACCGCGCCACCTAGTCTTGCCTGGAGGACATTTTCCCTTGGAATCTGTTCTAGTGTTATCAATCAGGAAGTGCACTTAAATGTTGAGCACACACTGAAATACTTCCCTGGGTAAAACACTCTAGTATGAGGGTGAGATATTTCTAGCTTGTGCTTCTCGTCTGGGAAAGCTTTACAGCTAAATCAGAAAAGCTGCCCTTCTACAGTAAGACTGGATCTGCAAGCTGCTATACATATGTCAGCAGAGAAAAACATCATACTCCAAAGTGATACATGTCCAGCCTTGTGTGTGGCCTACAGCCCAGTGCAAACACACCGTCCACCAGCAGAAAAGCCACCTGTTGGCAGCACTTATTTTTCTCAGGGAAGCAGTGCGGACAGTGAAGAAACAGAACCTTTCTCTGGCATAAGTTGTATCACCAGCAGAGACTTGATACAAGACTAGGGCTGAATGGCTGATGTAGGAACGCCCATAATGCCCTGAAGCATGGACAATAGTTGTGAGTATGCTCACAGTCAGCTTTAAGGACACATTCTTTGGGCTGCTCCTCCCAAAGTCTGCCTCCTCCCCAGTTAACGGTCATTAAACGGCACTAGTAGCCACAGAGATCCCAACTCCTGGCCTCCATGCAGTGTCTGATTGCTTGGTTCTCTCAGTTGACTACGCCGGAATGTGATTCTGATGCCTCCTCTTCAACAAGCCAGACTTCCTCAGCCTTACCTAGATGCACTGCTCAATGCAACACTGGCTTTTCCACACAGATTCTTTGGTTCAGTATGGCAGATAGGAAACACTGCACTAAATGTCAGCCATAAAACCACTGAGCCTAACCACCCAAAGAATCCAAGCTGCAATGTTCTTGAAGTAACATAGCCAGTCTGTTCTACATTACATCATGCATTCAAATCACATCATCTTCTACTGGGAATTTATGATGAATTTCTAATTGATTAATTGCCTTATTCATTTACTAAATAGACATTTAAGTTTCAACCTGTAATAGCACTATTCATGGCATAGAACTTATGAACATATGAGAATGTCAGCTTACTGAAGAAATCGTATGTGACACTAATGTATTAAAATTTTAAGACCTTCTGCACTCCAATTTCTTCTTTCTTTAAATCTCATGGATCCTAAGCCAGACTCTAAATTTTTGGGGAAGAGTAAAGAGATAACTGATTAACTCTCAGTGGTGGGAGATTGGGTTTCTACTTCTGGCACATTCACAAAACACCCAGCATTTTTCTTTTTTCCACAAAATGCATCAGGTTTGTCATCCAGGATGTTTCAACACTTTATAAAGAACGGATTCTAACTGTTGCTGGGGTATTTTGAGTTATACAGCATCTCAGAAATCTTACCTTTTCTTCTAGATGTTGTTTCTGCTTTCCATGGACTTTTTGCTGAACAAGACTTTCCAGGAACAAGACTGCTGAGTACGGCAATCCAAAGCCAAGACACGGCACAAAACAAACGTCATTGTTTTTCATTTGTATTACCAAATGTATTACAAAGCCCTTTTCCAATTAATTTTATTGACCACTGTGAACTGACATATAAGCAGGTGTATAAAGGTAGCTTTACCATTTGAAGATGCTGCTGTCAGTTGTTTATTCAATTGAAAAACTTAACTGGGCTGAAATTTTCTGTGCTAGTTGTCTGTTGTAGGCTGCTGTGTGTTTTTTTTAAAGTTCAGTCCAAATGACTTATCTGTGTCTGAAAATGGTATTTAAGGGAAATCTGGAGACTGTTCAGAGCTGTTTCGCTACCCTCAGTGCTTGACACAGTGGAAATCCCTACGATCATTTCAAATAACTAGAAGAGAGACCTCAAAGTATCTGGCTGCAGCAAGACAGTTTAGCCTGCCACTCCAGATTTCTCAGTTCTTTCTACAATAGACATACCCCAAAACTGTATACTTCCTTGACTTTTACTCTGCAAATGCTGGGCAAAAAATAGACCTCATCCTACTCCGTCACCGCCTTCTTGCCCCAGTGTTCTTTACTGGTTCTCCTCTGGTTACCCAAGTTTCATCTGTGCTGAAGAATAACGGGTATCAACAAGAGCTCCTTTACTGTTATGTGCTTTAGTGGCAAATATCCGTTATTTCTCCATCAGATACTGGGCATAAGACTTCATATCTGTTCTTGCATCAAAGTGAAGATCCATAGCACAGCAAGAATCCACAGAGAACCTTCTCCTTCTGTATATGCCCAACTCCATTACACAATCACTCAAAATGGGCCGTTGTATCCGGATGTGAGAGACAGTGCTGTATATATGACCTGAATAAGTGCAATCTAATGTAACCGTAAAGGCCATTAAGTAGACCTGCTACCACTGTAACTAATGTTCTGATCACAGAGACAGAAATCCTGGGCCCCTTTTTCATCCTAGCAAACTTTCTCAAAATAGAAAAGCACGTCCAGAATATTTGAGCACACAATCTCAATACACGACAGTGGAACAACTACTTTGTGCCAGTACACTGTGCTATTTACTCTCCTACCCTGAAAGGCTCCATCACGCTCTTGATAAGCTCCAAATATGGAATTAATTTTAACCCCTGACTCCCACGTAAGTAGAAATGCTTGCACTTGAGCTCTCTTCCCCTAGTACACCACACGATGGTAGCAGAGAGTCTCTCCTAAGAAAAACGAATCAATACCGTAAGGGTCTCAAATTTCGACCCAGAAAGTGGATGTTTTTGAGCTTAATCTTTTCGGGAGGAGCCAGTAAACCACAGTCACCTAAAGCGACTCTTAGACAGAAGCTAATTCACCCTCTGAAATCCCATCTAGCTATCCATTAACCTGAAAGTCTGAATACGCTTAGCATCTCTTCATTCAAATTTCCTGAGCACCTAGGCTTCATATGCACAGAATTGTCTCAGTGTGAGGAGCACACAGCCTGCACAAATGCTTCTCGGGTCAAAAACTAGGTGGGGGAATTCCCAGGAAGTTCATTTCTCAGGGTATGATTGTTGCATTTTGCACATATTTGTCCCTCACACGCAGATGATGAGAACACCCTCTTTTAAAATGTGAAGGCGCACAGTACCTTTATAATAGCCTACTGACCAGACTGCTCAACCTGAAAGTAAAGAGAAGGGTTCAATTCTTTCTTCAGTTGAAAGCAGCTCAAATATATGCTTGGAACCACCCCAAAGAATGACTAAAGGCAGAGGATTAAGGATGGTGTAAATGAAGAGAGTCACTGTCCCCCAGTTAAGGGTGTGTCAGTTCAGAAAGACACAGGAGCTCATCGGAGTTGTAAAGCCAGCCTACTTGTGCCTCACGCAATCCGATGGGAAAGAATAGTTCTAGGACATGAGCAGGTTAGAATTTATCTACTCAGAGCAGAAACTATGACTTTTAAAGCTACTTGGAAGATGCTGCTCTCTAGACCCCAAACAACCTCAGAGGCAAGTAAGTGCCTAAGTGGTGCAAGTAGTTGTTAGTGATGAATTTGTTACTGCGCTCAACTGAACCCAACTGAATTTCTAATACCACTAGAAAATTTTGGTAGCTTTGGTATCTTTAGTTTCCAAGTCGATTAGGTGGGAAAAAGATGGAAAGTTGTTATCAGATTAAATTGACGTACATAAATTTGCATTATATGATATTATGGATAATAACCATAAACAACAAGATTATAGAAAATAATTTTTTTTTATCTTCTGAGCTTGGTTTGAATATTTCAGAATAATTAAGCTGCAGCCCTTCCACTTGCCAACTGGGAGAAAATAAAATATAGCAGATCTCCAGAATAAGTGAACTTCATGTATCTCAGTGTTCACTGGGGAAATGGACCTTGTGAATAAAATGTGAACTGAAATAATTAAGCACTATATAACCATGTCCATACATAAAAATTGACTTGAATTTACATATTAATTCTAATGTTGTCTTTTCCTTACATTTCAACGCTTATTTCATCTTAACAATAGTTTAACATATGGATTTTTGTGTAAATATTAGTTTATGGCAAATAACTGATCCCATAACTTATTTATGCTACTATACTTTTCATTTTTTAGAACAAACCTACACTTGTTGTATATTAGCTAAGATCACATCAGATTATACAGATATATCACCTGCACCATCTCTTGTTAGGAACCACAATCATTACTTCATCAAAGAGATATGCCTGGAGGAGAGACTGTTGCTGGAATCACACAAGTTCATGTACAATACACTGCAATTCAATACAAGGTCAGGCCTTGCCCTTTACAGCCACCTACCACAGGCACGATGGAGATGTCTATAGATAGCTCGAAGCTTATTTGTGTAGGACACTCGGGATGCACCTGCAAAACAAGCGCAGACAATTATGCCATTCCTCCCTCCTGCATTTCATGAGACAGTTCAGGTTGGCAGTGAGGCATCCTAGCTTGAGTCCAAACTGAGAGGCCTATTGAGAAGCAAAGAATATTAGCTCAGTCCAACTAAAATATGATTACACAGTTTCAATGACTTTCCTCTGCAGCTGCGGGATGACCAAAATCACTCCCAGAGGAACTCCATGACTACTGCTGAAAAGCTCTTGTCACTCTGGCTGCACTAAAAAGTACACCTGAAGTTGTTCAATCTAGTGCAGTTCAGCTTTTCAGAAACTTCACTGTCCTTTGCTCTGAAAGAGCATTTCTGCAACTACTAACTCTAAACAGAAATTGTTCCTGGCTAGGAATTACAACTTGTATAAGGAACACTGCTTATGGAAAACAATAGTTTGCTTTACTTTGGTTTTGGAAGTTGCCACTGTGCAGTCAGAAAGCAGTTAGCAGTGGCTCACTGTTAAGAAGGAACAATGTCTTGAGTTGGAAAGATCTGTCCTGGCTGTTAGCGGTCAACAACTTTTCCGATAAAAGAGAATATGCCTAGGATTTCCAAATGACATGAAACTATGAGAGATCACAAGCACATCAGAAAACAGGATTAAGATTTAAACGCATCTTGACAAATTGGACAAACAGTGTCTTAATGGGTAAAGTACAAGTTTGTAGTCTTAGAGCAGAAATAACAGAACAAGCAGGAGAGAGAAGAGTTGCCAAGGTAAAATGATCTGCGGCTTACAGAACATCGCAGATGGATCGCAAATAAACAATGTTCTGCTTCTGAGGAGACAGCAAATACACAGACAGGTAGGAACAGAAGTGTCATCTGTAAGTAAATGTAGTATTAAGGCTCCTGCTGGGAGTGCTGTCCTCCGTTTCTTCTTTCAGAACTGGACATCAAAAGAGATGTGTATAGCAGTGATCATGATCTGCATTCTTTAAACCACTGAAAAAATTGAGCTTGTTTAGCCTGGAGAGAGCTGAAGATGCCCTGTTGTTAATCTTCAATATTTCAAGGCTACTGCAAACCAGAAAATAGTAACTTCGTCTCTATTAGTTTGTAGGCAGACAGTGGTGGGTAGAAAGATCTAGTAAATATTTTTGGTTTACATATAAGAGAACTTTCTACTGCTAATGATAGTTAGATCCTAGCCAGAGACTGCCTTGGAAGGCAATGGAGTTTCTGACAGTGGAAGTTTTTAGCCAAATATCAGCAAATAGGATTTGCAAAATATGCAGAAAATCTGAATATATTCCCCTGATGACTAAATTTTTTACCCCAGAATTCTGCACAGGTCAATTCTTAGTGAGTACAACCCTACATTGCCTGAATTGTAGGCAGACAATATGGAGTACTGCTAGCACAAACATTTATATCAACAATCCCTGCCTGAAGGAAGACACAAAGGGCTCCCCACGGCAGCTTTTATCCAGCAGCTCATTCTAGAGATCATCATCAAGCAAGTGGAGGAAAAGAAGATTATCAGGAGTTGTCAACATGGATTCACCAAGGGGAAATCATGCTTGACCAATCTGATAGCTAGACTAGATGACTCACAAAGGTCCCTTCCAACCCCTAACATTCTGTGATTCTGAGATCTGCTGACCTAATCTACTGTCTCGGGAGGTCTTCTGCTTGCTGGGGGCTTGATCCGGGATGTTGTGGAGAAACTGCTTAGGATTGCCTGGCACTGAAACTAGCATCCCATGCTGATCTTCTGGGCACTGAGACTTGTATCCTGTGTTGATCTTCCATGCAGTCACTAGTGACACTGTGAGGGGAGACCCTGAGAGTACCAAGCGTGACCACCTGGCTCTGGAGGTTAGACTGAAGGGCAAGGGAGCTTAGGTGGTATCTCCTGAATCCTGCCAGTGAAGGGGAAAGGTGTTCTCAGTGAGTGGAGAATTCTGTGGTTCAATATATGCTTGCATGGCTGGTGTCAACAGCAAGGAATCAGCTTTTATGACCAAGGGATGCTTGATGAGCATTGAGGACTGCTAGGAGGAGATGACAGCTACCTAAGTGGGGCAAAAGAATCTTTTTCAGCAGGTTGGCCATTCTGACAAGAGCTTTAAACTAGGGATAATGAGGAGAGAGATGATGGCTGAAAATGAAGTGAGGGAAGGTGGGCTGGGCTGGCAATCAAAGCATACCCACCCCAAGCTTACGCACACAAATAAGGAAGCTGAAAGGACAGCACTACTGGGGAAGCTCTCATACTTGGAGGGGGGAATTATCACACCTGGGTGCCCACCTGAAGTGATGACGCTAATGAACAAAGTGGAGGGATTAGGGAGCAGTGTGTGCTGATGCAGGTCTATAACACTGCCTTTAATTAGCAGTAAGGAGACTGTAACATTGTGTTCAATTTTGGGCGCCTCAGTTCAAGAGAGATGCTGAGAAACAGGAGAAGATACAGCACAGGGGAGCCAAGATTGTCAGTGGCCTAGAGAACACGAACTAGAAGCCTGGTTAGTTTCCCAAAGAGGAGGCTAAGGGACCACCTAAAGGCAACCTACAGCTACCTGAAAGACAGTTCTGAGCCAGGCAGGCAACTCTTCTTGATGGTGGCAGAGGGCACAAAGATAACAAGCAGCAACTGTCACAAACTGTGGCTTGACATGCTGGGGTTGGACATTAGGAAAACTTTGCCCCTAGGAAGGAAGTGCAGCGCTACAACATGTCACCTAGGGAGCTTCTGAAATTGCCTTTCTTGGAGGCTTTCAAGACTTACCAGACAGGTGAAATCCTGCTTTGAATGGGAGGTCTGTTATGGCCCCTCTTAGTGTTGCGGATGGGCGATTTAGACCACTTAAAGAACCACCATCAAAAGTATCAGCAACAGTGATTTTATTGAAACATGATGTTATAGAAGTGTGACTTAACAAAATTAAATGGCAAGGTTCACTCTATTACTTACTGCACAAAGCATATAACAAAGATTCAAAGTCACCAATACAAAATCAAAGTTACTAATACAAAAATCTTAGTGCATTATAACATCAGGTTATGCACAATACTGGCCACTTACCAAAGATCTGCCATTGTGGAAGGTCTATCTGCCTCGAAGAGCAACCTTGAGACGTGTCTCAGCTCAAGGGGAGATCACCATGCAGCCAGCTGCGTAGCAGGAGAGCTCAAAGAAGGCTCACTTAGGCTGTCATATTTATGAAACAAAGTGGTTGGCTTGTAGTCAAATTACATGTGATGGGGAAGGTATGCATGAGGCTCCTTATACCCACAGCTTTCTTTGTTCCTTGATAAATGAGTCTTGGAAAAGCCACCTGCTATTCATGTGTTAACTGCATGACCAGTGTTCCAAGCTCATACTCATCGACGCTGACCGTGTCACTCTGCTCCTTTGTGGGTTTTCAGAGAACAGATTGGAACTGGAGAAGTTCTTGGCCTAGTTACGGCTTAGGTCTTTACCTCCTTTGCAGCATGTACCAAACTATTACTAGTTTGGTTAAGAAGTCGTGTGCATCCGTCACACTTGGTCAGCCTGTTCAAGTACTTCTAGCCAGGCACAAGAGAGTCTGCAAGAAGAGTATACATAATTCAAAATAAAGCAGTTAGTTATTCGCCAACACATAGGAAAAGGTAACTAGGGTTTAATGAGCTATTAGACTAATCATTAGTACACTTGCCACTCATGTTGAGCTACCCACGAAGTCTTTGCTGGGCAGGCAGGAATGAGTCAAAAGGGAAAGGGTCACTTCCCATGGCCCTCTGGAAAAGATTCCCAGCATTGCCAAGTTGCCATCCTCCACCAGCTCCATCACCACTGACAACATGGCACAATGATTCCCAGCTGGTCCCCAACTAGACTGGCTAGCTTGATCAGACTTCCCCAGCTGATTTTTCCCTTCAGGATTTTATACCTTTTCATGCTGCTACTTTCCCTCTGAAATCTTTGAAATGTCAAAGATCATGTGTCAGCTATGATCTAATTCTGTCTGTACTTGCAACTTCCTTATCTCTCTACAGATGTTCTCACAGCTCTCTCACAGAAGTCTAGAAGAAGGTTATGCAGCTGTGCCATCTCAGAGCTAGGCCCTGGATACATGTACATGGGCAGCTAAACAGCTAGGTGAGGTGGGGAGAAATTCAGAGCTGTGGTTGCAGAGAGAGAGGGTCTCAGGTTGGACTGGATGTCTTCTTCGAGGCCTTTCCAAACTACATTGCTGTGATTTGGTGCATAAAGAATTTCAGCATCTAATCTGGGACTTTAAATTCTGTAGACACTGTGACACTCAACACATTGCAGTGTCAAATTCTTTTGTGGATTTACCTTTGTTCTTTTCTTTCTATTTCAGTTTTCCCACCTCAGATATGAGAAAACTGATAACTTGCTTTTTGCAATACATTCTGACCAGGCATTAAAGTTACTTATAGGCATTATTCAATAACTTGTTAGATATTTGGGTACTAACTAGTCCCCTGAACATTATTTCTAGGTAGCAGTGAGTTCATACATTCTTAAGATCGGACCACTTAAAGAACAAATGGAGAAGCAAGAGAGGGCTGAACATCTATAATCCACAGCAAAGCTGAAATTGTTCAGAAAATGTATTTTCAGATTTTAACAGGTATCTCCAGTAGGGGTCTAAAAGAAGAAAAATTTTCAAACACAGATGAGGGGGCTTAAAGCAGAAAAATGACTTAATATATCACCTTTAAAACAGTATGTGCAAAAACTTCCCACCCCTATATTGAAAGACAAAAAGGAATGCAACGACACCCTTTCAAAATGTCAAAAAGTGCTAGAACTAAGCTGTCTTAATTTATTCCCTGTAGTTTTAATTATATGATGCTATGCCATTTTTCCCATCAGATGCCTTAATGTACAAAACCCCCACATTTTATTTATTGCATTTTATCTGAATCCTACTTTCAAATATACAATCGATAAATTTCCAGTAAGCTTTTCTAATTATACTGTCTAAAAGCACTAGAGGAAAGAACTTGTTAGCATATTACAAAGAGTTGCTAACAAGCACAAGGGAAAAAACCAGAAAAAAAGCACCAAAATTTTTGCATCCACTTTTAGACATCTGTGATTTACATTTGCAGTAAAACTAAGCACTTAGATGATCTTACATGTGCATATTCCTCTGAGTTCTGATGCAACAGCAAATGTCTGGTTCTAGTGCCTCCAGACCAGAATGCAGGCAATGAAAAATGAGTAACTAGTGATCCTCTGTGAAAAATTCATCTTACATGACTCATACAACATGCACAGGAACTCTGTGGAAGAAATAGATGTAATTCTCCAGAATAAGGTTCTGAAGAATAAAACTGTCCCTTGACTGAAATCATTTGCTTGACTAGAAAGCAAAAGCATCATGAGAAAATGGAAAGCTTGACTAAAGAAGCAGGATGTTACTCAACAGAGGGAAGCATGAGATATCACTACAATACACAGACACAGGGAACAACTGGCAATTCAGAAGAAAAGGATGAAGGTGTTGAAGTGGATCACATGCAAAGTGTAAGTGGGCAACACAAAGCTGTTACAAAAAAAGGCAAACTACATATCAGGAGGTATAAAAAGGTAATGTAGCCTGTACAAACACTTCCCAGATCACACCCTTCTGAGGGAAGGCAACCAAAGCTTCGAGCATTTGAGACAATCCAAACGAGAGCAAGGAAAACAGTGCCTTAATAGGTACATTATGTTTAACCTACAAACGTAACTCAGGAAAAAGAAAATAAGAGACAGAAGACCTCTTTCATGTCAAAGTGCTACAAACTGGAGAAAACTTCACCATGAATGCCCTTATCATGGTATAACCCCAGCCGGCAGCTAAGCACCAGACAGCTGCTTGCTCACTTCCCACTGTTGGGATGGAGGAAAGAATCAGATGGGTAAAAGTGAAGAAATTTGTGGATTGAGACAAGGACAGCTTCATAGGTAAAGCAAAAGCTGCACACGCAAGCCAAGCAGAACAAGGAGTTCATTCACTCCTTCCCGTCGGCAAGCAGGCGTTCGGCCATCGCCAGGAAAGCAGGGCTCTGTCATGCAGAAAGGTGACTTGGGAAGATAAAACGCCATCACTCTGAACGTCTTCCCCTTCCTTCTTCTTCCCCCAGTTTTACTGCTGAGCGTGACGCCGCGTGGTGTGGGACACCCCTTTGGTGGGTCGGGGTCAGCTGTCCCGGCTGTGCCCCCTCCCAGCCCCTCGGGCACCCCCAGCCCACTCGCCGGTGGGGCGGTGGGAGGGGCAGGACGGGCC
>Ga0065711_1035426_pt1 | contig 22349 bp, 24 predicted proteins | sample Hoacrofraction12_FD_59098 | JGI IMG/M metagenome (GOLD analysis project Ga0065711, IMG submission 59098) | Hoatzin crop microbial communities from Cojedes, Venezuela - Epithelial fraction 12 v2 (version 2) | ecosystem: Host-associated > Birds > Digestive system > Esophagus > Crop | place... | reverse complement strand
ACTGGAAAGAGTCTGGCCCCGTCTTCCTGACACCCACCCTGCAGATATTTGTAAGTACATATTAGGTCCCATCTCAGCCTTCTCTTCTCCAGGCTGGACAAGCCCAGCTCCCTCAGCCTTTCCTCGTAGGGGAGATGCTCCAGTCCCCTCCTCATCCTCGCAGCCCTCCGCTGGACTCTCTCCAGTAGCTCCTCATCTTTCTTGAACTGGGGAGCCCAGAACTGGACAGAGTACTGCAGATGGGACCTCACTAGGGGAGTGTAGCGGGGAAGGAAATCATGCCTATGCCCGTCTGCATTTTCTTATTTTCAGGTGGGACTGTGTTGTTAACCAAAAAGCTCGTAGATGTGAATAAGCAAAACCTGTCAAGGCTGTGTGGCAGGAGGAGGTTGGTCGTAGCTGCCCCTTAACGCTGTGGCGAGGTGCCTGTGGCTCCCTGTGTTTTGAGAGAGCTATACTAGGCTGTATGCATGTATTTTTGGGCAGCTGCTAGCTGTACACACAGATTTTTTTAATCTGTTCAAAGATAACGTTTTTTTCCCCGTCTGCTTTGTAATGACAGTTTTCTATATGCCAGTGTCATTCCTCCAGATGCTCATCATCGTTTTACAAGGCTTTCCCTTGATGAAACTCTCGCCATCCTTCCACCTGAGCAACATCTGTACAAAATTCGTGTTTTTTCTGTTAATTGTCTCGTGCCCATCACTGGAAAGAGTATCAAATGGTGCTTGATTCCCAGCTGTATGACGGGACTTGCTTGAATTTCGGCAGAATCCCTTGACGCCTGTTTGCTTCGCTAGCTGTTTGTTATGCGCCGCTTGCTGTACCTGGAGCGATCTGGGTGGATTGATGCTGCCGTGATGTTGTTCTCAGCTTCTGGGTCCTCATGGTGTTGGAGGAAGGTCTGCACGTAAGCGTGCCAGGTCAGTGGGAGCAGGCACCCTGCTTTACCCTGAGCTACCTTTGGGAAGAAGCTGTGACAATTCAGAGGTGAAAATTTACCTACTGTAGGTGACCCTGCTTCGGCAGGAGGGTTGGACTAGATGACCCACAGAGGTCCCTTCCAACCCCTACCATTCTGTGATTCTGTGATCTAGTGTAGCGCTTGTGTTCTCAGAGGCAGAATGTGCAGCGTTGCAAAAGCGTGAAATAATGACCTCACCATGAGCAGGCTGATTTTTTTTTTTTTGCGTTTGTTGTTCCTCCCGCTGCTTCCTGTCCCATTTGTCACCGAAGTAAAACAGGTTACTGGACCACTGTTGGTTGGAGTCCTCCCGATTATTCCACTCGGCGAGCAGATGTGTCGGCATCTCCCCAATCTCCTTACGATGCGGCTCTTCTCAGCTGCAGCGGAGATGAAAGCGTGGCTGTAAATTATTCATTCTGATTATCTGCTCGAATGGACAGGGTCCACGCTAAATATTATTTCCTAGGATATATGTGTTTCAGATATTGAAATTTAACCTCCCTTTAGTACTTGTGTAAACAAACGTTGTTGTTGTAATATCAGATGGTACAAGCGCGTTCGGTTGTATCCTCTTATTATGGAGATTACTTATTCTGCTTAACCCCAATCCTGAGTTCCAGCGACCTTTTGAACGAGGGTCACTGCTCGTTGAAGGGCTGTGTGGGGCTGGCATGGTGCAGCAGCATGGGAGTGGGGAAGTACGGGGGCTTTAAGGTAGCACTGAAACCCCAAATTAATAGTTGCTGTTAAAATAACATATGACTGGCAGGGGAAAAGTGTTAGTGGTAATGGAGATGCTCTGCTGGTACCCATCATCTGTATGGTCACCTGTTTACCTGCGCTGGATCAGAAAAGCAAGAGGTGCGAGTTCGGGACATTCCGAGAGTGCCAGCACTGGCAGCGTGGCCTGTGTGGTTACACCCTTGTTTCTGCGTTCAGTTGTAATGTGGCTGCCATGTTAACTGACAGCTACAAATCTGTCGTTTGGATTTATTTCTGTTACTAAATTAAATAGTATTCTTTGGGGTGGTAAGTAGTCTTAGTGAATAAGCAGGGTGTGGGAAACATTCTTTTTTTCCAAAAAAAGTTACGAGGCTGACAATTTTTGTTCGTTATATGCAGACGTGCTTTGTAGGATTGATGAAAGGCTTACGGTTTGTCGTATATATGCATGTTTTATTTGTATTTCAAAACAAACATTTATTTCCAGTTGCATAAGCTTACTTTGTAGCAGGTTGAGGCTTTGTTTACATGGGAGTGCTCAGGCTTAAGGGAGTCTTCAAGAGAACTGCTTCCCATCAACTCCCGTGAAGAAGCCACACACGGATGAAGGCTTTGTCTTCATTTCTCTGTGTTGTTGCCTGTCCGTATGGGACATGGGAATTGACATCCTTCTGAAGGGTGCTTGCGACTGAAGGTTGGTGTCCCATGCCCTTGACGCTGGTCCTCGATTCTGTGCAGGTTGTAATTCGGGCTGGAGGCCTCCACGTTTATGACTAGTGTGTAAATTCCAAAAAAAAAAAAAAAAATCCCATGACAGTCCTCTTCTGAGTTGGAGGCCTGATGCCAGGCATTGGACTAGCTATAGAAAAATAGGTTATTGGGCTTGTTGAAAGCGTTAGCTTCCAGAGCTTGCAACTGGTGGATGGGAGGAGAACTTGGCTGAATATGTTAATATTAATATATTCATGAATATGCTAAATACCAGCATTTAGAGAAGGAGGTGATGTCTGGTTGCTCTTACCCTAGGGCAATAAACTTTGGAAGGTAAACTGCATATGGTTGTGGTAGTGCAGAGTAGTGAGACAATAGCTGGATGATCACCAGAATATTTGGAGCACAGGTGCCTGTATGAAAATGTAGTGTGCTGTGTTCTCATGTAAAAGTCATTTTGCTGCCGAAAGCAGGGCAGTGTTTGCAGCAAGTCAGCATGGAGACTGGCCATGGTGCGTGCTTGGTACCAACGCGTGCCGCTTGCTGCTCGTTTGGAGTAACGCTGACCCATCTACGCTGTTGGTGTACTGACTTCCTTAGAGGTACCGAGTGATTAAATTCTGCTGAACCATTAATTAGTGTAACGTGGCTGTGGAATAAAGGTCAGGTGAGGTACAGAGCTGGAATGAAGGAGAGTAACTTGTTAGCAGTGCAGAGCAGCCCTGGGGACTGGGGTGCTCAGGGTCCTGGTGTGCTCAGGGTCCTGGCCTGCGTCTGGGTGCTGGTTCCTGTGGGCTCCAAGTCTGTTTGTGTTTCACAATGGGTGTGAACCTTTCAGTTGCTGGAAACTGCTTGCTCCAGAAAGACCGTGGGAGAGCACCCTTGGTGCTGGCTGGGCTGGAGCGGGACCACGCAGGGTAACAAAAGAAGGCTGCGGTGGGACGTGGGTTAGCAGGATTGCGTAGGTTGCTGTTTCTTTCTGAAGGAAGCTTGCGACTGGGGTTGGTGGAAACACTGGTCTTCCTCCCACTTCCCATTTGCCCCATGGCCAGCTCCTGGTATGCCACTTCATCTGCGTGCGCAGGCTGGGAAGCTCGTGTTGTTGCCGAGCAAGCCTGCTTCCCTTTTCCTCTGTCTGCTGATGTGGTCTGGGTCACTTCCTCTGCAGCTCAAAGACCTTTGAGACATTCACACTGGGGGAAGAGCTTGAGGCCTAACTGTGCCAAACAGTATAGGTTCAAGGCTTAGGGATGGGTGGTTAATTGCTTTGTAATTTTGTTCTGTACCCTTTTTTCTTTATTTAAGCACCCTTTGGTATTGAGTACTAAGAGCTATTAAACCTGGGATACTTGGAGAGCTGCATGTAGCTCAGGAGGTCATGGAGAAAGCTGGACCTGGTAGTCAAGGGTGGCCCATATGAAAGGGCCTCAAGGCAGGCTCCTTCTGTGAGTGTGCAGACTGCTTGTCAGTCCAGCTGCAGAAGGGCTGTAGATGATGCTGTGATGAGGAATCAAAGCCTTGGGGCTCTGAGCAGCCTGGTCTAGTGGAAGGTGTCCCTGCCTGTGGCAGTGGGGTTGGAACTGGGTGATCTAGAAGGTCCCTTCCAACCCCAACCATTCTGTGAATTCTCTGATGTATGTAGGGTAATAGCAACATCAAAAATGCTTAACTGTGCCTTTTTTTTTTTTCTTCCTTCCTCTATTTGCCTTCCGGTAATTTAAAAATGCCAATCTGTTACCTTCTTAGCGGTTAGAGAAGTTAATGGTGCTCTTAATTTAACTGGTATGTGCCAGGTTTTGTGTTAGCAGTCAAAACCTGAGGGTTGGAAAGTAGAAAAAGATTTGCAAAGCTGGAAGATTGACAGGCAGCCGTGCATCAGTGAAGCTCTCCTGGGACAACAGCGAAACATCAGACAGAATTTTGGCTGTAGACATGAAGAAGCACTGCAGGTGTATATACAAGAGGCCAGTATTTATCGCTTTGTTTCAAGAAAAGGCTGCACTAGACAACTTAACAGCAAGATTTAGTGTGCCTGTAGGAGACAGCCTCCGGGTTTCTAGTCGTTCCTTCGGAGCTGTGTTTGAAATGGGTGACTTGAATTATTAGACAATTAAGGTTTTGGATGAGACTATAGCTACTTGGTGAATAATGCAATATGAATTAAATTTGATTGGTTTCTCTCTCTTTAAAAATGCATGCCGTGGGCAAGGGAATGAGCAGAGTGTCCCTGGAAGGAAATCTCACTCTCCTCCATCAGAGTTGCTTGTAAGATGCCTTGGAAAAATGGCCGACCCACCAATACCCCGTGGAGTCCTGATGTCTCCGTGTGATGCAGTGGGGGGAGCAAAGGCTGTCGCTGGGCACCCTCCTGCTACAGCGGTCCTTTCAGATGTGTGCTCTTGATCTGCTGTGAGGCCATGCCATGCGGTGGCTGTCCCAGTGATGTTCTCTGAACGTGAGAAGGTCTGTCTCTCTGATTAATTTTAAAATTAGCAAGGATGTGGTGAAAAGTCAGTCCACACCTGGTCATGTTTCTTTTTTCTGATTCCTGAAGTAAAAATAAAGACTAGTTGCATATTCCACCTGTTTTGTTTACAGTATATCTGTAGCCTTGCCGCTTGACCCCTTTTTAGTAAAAGTAGAGAATGAATTAATTTTAAAAAGTAACTGTTCTTTTTGTAAATCATAATCTTTAATTTCAGTTACAGTGCAAAACAGCAAAATTACAGCATCTTAGTTTTACAAGCCACAGTTCAAAAAAAATGGAGTTCAAAAATACAAGTTATTCCATTTATTATATGGCCAATTAGTTAATAAATGTATCTTAAATTGTTTTATGCTATTTTTGTCGAGTGCGGTAACCGTTTTCCCCTGAAGCAGTACAGCCTAGATGTGACAAGTCTGATCCTGCGGTTCTGTTCCCTTGTGAACGGAGAAGGGGGTTTCCTTCAGGAAAACTGCAGAGAGGTAGAAAGGTTTTACTAACGTGGGGTATGACAAGAATACCTAGAGCTCCTTAGCTGTAAGGCAGCAGCACCGTGAGTCAGAGTTGTGTATATTCAGCAAAAAATCACAGAGAAAATGGCATGAAAATACACGAATCTCCATTTTAAAGTAGTTATTGCTCTATCCAGGCGGGTGACTGGCATTGCACTGGGACGGGGCAAAGCCCGTGGGCAAGCACAGCCCAGCCCGGCCGTCTGCGGGCTCTGGGCAGCTCAAGGTCCCCTCTGCAGGGGGGGAAGCCTTGTTTGTCTCCTAGGAGATGGAAAACCAATTTCTACTTCCTGATGAGAAGCTGACAGGCTATTTGACTTAACAAGAGAGGCAGGCAGTGTGATTGGGAAGAGGGAAATTGCATGCTGTAACATACCAATATAAATGCAATTTATTTTGTGTGTGCTCTATAGCTCCAGGCACACATTTTGGGGTGTGTGAGAACTCTCTGCATCCTGAAATGTGAGCTCTAAATAGCAAAAAGAGGCAAATTTGGCATGCAGACTGAGTCTGTAATCTTAGTTTTATTTTTACTGTAATTGCTTAGCATGCTCTTATAAATGCTCCTGATGAACTTGTGGGGTATAGCGCAGAGAAGCTGAAGAGATCGGCATGAGCGAGCTGTGAACTCAGGATCTATCTTGTCCCATGGCTGCAGACTTGTTCTGACACGTGGCCAAGGCTGCTATTCTGGTGCCGCCTGTGCCGGTGTCCTGTCGCCCCGGCTCTCCGGGAGGATGGCTCTGCTGAGCTCCTCGTGCCTGCCGGGCCGGAGCCATGCGGTACCAACTGGCCGGTCCGCTTCTCAGTCCCGTGATGTGCCAGCTATTGGGAAAAACGGGCACCGCTGGTCTCAACCCCATTCTTTGTTCTCGTCGTATCCTGTTCCAGCTGATTGATCATTTATTTGAGTTCCTTGGGAGTGTCTTTGTATTTTTAATGTCAGGGCATCAGCAGCATTTACAGCGGGGTTGCTGGTCTGTGCACCCAGGTATGCTTTTTGAAGGCAGCTCCCGTGGGAGCACGGCTGTAGCAAGGAGTCACGGTCAGTGCAGTGGAACGGGGTAATAACGAGCGGGACTGGCTGATGTACCTGTAAGGGAATTTCTATACAGAGCTTAATAGAATTTGGCTTGCACCTCAGTGTTTTGGTGTGACAGAATCACAGAATCACAGAACATTCGGGGTTGGAAGGGACCTCTGTGGGTCACCCAGGCCAACCCCCTCCCGAAGCAGGGTCACCCAGAGCAGGCCGCACAGGACCGCGTCCAGGCAGGTCTTGAATATCTCCAGAGAAGGAGACTCCACAGCCTCCCTGGGCAGCCTGTTCCAGTGCTCCATCACCCTCAGAGTGAAGAAGTTCTTCCTCCTGTTCAGCTGGAACTTCCTCTGCTTCAGTTTGTGCCCATTGCCCCTTGTCCTGTCGCTGGGCACCACTGAAAAAAGTCTGGCCCCATCCTCTTGACACCCACCCTGCAGATATTTATAAACATTTATTTATTAAGGACTTTGCCTTCCCTAATCAGAAGTAGCAATTAGAAAATAAAGCAATGTATAATCTGAGAGTCTGATACGACATTCCACATTACTTCATAGTCCTTCATATATGCCAAGCGGTCCTTGAGCTCGGCAGCAGTCCAAGGCAAAGGTTCGGTTTCTCCCATGGCCAGCTGCAGGAGTACACACTTCTCCATCAGAAGCCTGGGTCAAGGGTGGGTTCTGCTTGGACCTTGGTGAACACAGGCCCAGGAGAACATTTCTTGGAAGCTTCATGTTCTTCTGAAGCCTTGAAGAGATTTCAGTTCACTGTAGTCTAGAGACAAGAAGGCTTCCCAGAGAGGGCAAAGGGAAGAGAGGAATCAAAATACCTTTTGCTCATCTGTGATCAAATTGGATTAACGTCAGTGCTCACAAGTGATAATTGTGAATATAGAGGCTGCATTTGTGGGTTTCAGGTGCTGCAGGTGATGCTCAACACATGACGCTCATTCATGGTGTGGATTTAATTAGCAGGAGGTTGATCAGACTTGTTTATTAAAACAATGTTTCCCAGGGTAAGCCGGTAAAATATGGATTGTGAATAACACTTTGAGCAGTTGGAGGCAGAGAGGTTGGAGATGGGATGCTGAGCTTGTAGGGTTTGCCACACCTGGTGGGCCCCATCTGCTCGGAGGTGGCTGCCGTTTCTGGGGAGCCCGTCAGGTCCTGCAAAAATACCCTGCATTGGGTGCGAGTTTTAGCACTACATCAGCGATGGGGAGCCCACCACAGCTTCAATACTGTTCTCTTCAGCAGATGTCATCTTCGCGGTGAAGCCTCAGAAAGCGAAGGATCGAGAAAGATAATGAAGTGAAAAGGTGAGCAGGTTTATCTGTGGTGCAGTCTGCCAGGAGCTGAGCTGGTCTCGGCCTCCGGCTCGTGGAGGGGCCGCAGCTGGAGCTTGCCAGGCTGCTTTTGGTTCCTGGCTCGTGTTTCTGTGGATATGTGGATGCTGTTCTTCCCCTGCTGGTGTCTGTGGCTCTGGTGTTAGCTGCACCCATGTCTTCTTACCGTGGAAGGTTAGTTTGCTGCTGCCTGTGTGCAATAAGGCTTTGAGCTGGAGTCTCAAAGGCTCCAAAGGGACTGACAGAAGAGTTTTCAATGAGTCTTTCAGATCTGCCCCTCCAGTTTTAGAAGTCTAAATGCAGCTCAGCTAGAACTGATTGGTACCGGTTTCCCTTTCAGTTTCTTCTGCTTTCAGCCATCTCCGACAGATTCAGTTCCAGCTTTTGTTCTCAGCTGGTCGAGCTGGGCTGGTGTGGCCGCATGCTAACACAGCCTTCTAGATGGAGCAGATGTGCACCCCCTTGCTTTCCGGCTGAGGAAGAATTCAGCGTTGGGAGGTGCGTGATCTGGGCTTGGACTTGCCTAAGCAGAAATCTGAGTAATGAATTAGTCATCAGACAAGGAATTCATTTCCCTGGGGACATGGAGAAGGAGGCTGGTGCAGCCCAGCTGTCAGTCAGGAATTGCTGATGCAGGAACTCTCGCCAGCGGAGGAGGTTCCCCCCACCCCTGCTAATACAGTAAGGCTGGGCTGCCAAATCCTACTGTTTGGTATTTCAGTAGTAACACAAGTGCCTCACAGCGTGTGCCTAAAGGCTTTGGTCCCTTTACCTAATTTACATAAAAGTGTCAGCTGGCTATTTTGAAACCAAAGGCAGCAGACCTTCGTGGTAGCAATTCCGCAGTCTTTTCCATGTGAGGCAATTTTCCTGAATCCTGTTTATGTGGTAAGCAGGATGTTCTGGAGGGGTTTGCCATCCTCTGTCCATTTCAGGAATGATTTCGTGGTTGTTCATGGTTATACGGGTGATAATGGGGTGAGTTTGGGAAGAGATGTTTCTGCTCCATCACCTTTTTTATCATATTGGCTGCAATTCTCTTTTTTTGGGATGGTTTATTCCTCTTCTGTTAGCGTTCAGCCGTAGCATATGGCTCATGGTGGCTGGTCACATGTATGATAACTATTTTCCGAGGTGTTTGGAAGCTTTACCTATCAAATAAGGAAGAGAAATTACGACATTGTATGCTCTTTTGCACATAACTATATCGACATCTATTTAAGACTTTCAGTTGTGTGCATCGTTTCACTCTTTCGAGTGGGTAAAAAAGGCTGGTGTCGGTATTCTCTTCCTGCCAAATGAATTTCCCCATCATAACTTCTGCCTATGCTGAGCCTTTGGAGAGCTGCCGTCATGGCTCCTAGCCAGCCTGTTATTTTTTCTGTTAGCTTTGCTGGACAAACAGCATGTGCAGCAGCAGATAAATGAGTGATTCTCTGCTGTGTCGAGGGGAAATGGCACAGGAACCTCAAGATTATGGTTGATACTGTGGGCTTTTGAATGAATTCTTTTTTTTCTGAATACTGCATAACGATGCCGAAGCCTCCCGAATGCTAGCTTCCAGTTTGCCTTAACTTTGTGGTACCTGAAGGGCTTGATTTTTATGAACTCCTAGATTGAATCTTGCTGGAAGTACAAAATTAAAATATTGCAGGGGGATTTATGTGGAATATTGCAAGAAGCTGGGATTTACACAAAGCTACACTTTATACTTGCACTCTTTTCTCTGAATATTTTTGCAGTTACTTCTTTTCTCTGAATGTTTTGCAGCTACTTCAGCAAGATCACGTTGGAGTTGGAAATCGGTCTTTTTGTCGTAGCGTAGTCTGGAGAGTGGAAGTGTTCCCTTTTGGGTGCCATAATGTTGCTGTATAATCCCTTTACACCAATTACAGGAGATCCCACTTGAAATATTCTAAATTAAAAAAAAAAGAGAGGGAAAGCAGCTGAGACACAGTGTTAAATACCACAGCTTCCTGGAGTTCTCTTGCATAGATATCCGTCAGGCCTTACAGTCTTCCCGTGGTTCTGCTGTTGAGATTTTTAATCAGAGGAAACAAACCCCAACCTCTCAGAGTATTAACTGATGTCCATACAGGTTTTCATCTTTTAGGAGTAGCTTGTGACTGTAACCCAAAGAGGTGGTATTATTTCAATTAATTTTTTTCAGGTGACAATATTTGGCTCTAATTGAATGGAGAAAACTGTCACCGTGAGTTCTCTTCCTGTTCTTGTCTTTACTTTTTCCAGCCCTTGGGCTAGGCTAAGCCAATGTGTCTTCGACTGCTTGAGAACTGGCCTTTTGTCCTTCTCTGTGTTTTTCAATTTTAAGTTTATTTACAGAAACTAGCGAAAATGAGGAAATGCTTGAAGAACTGTGCTTAGTTGCTGGAGAGTTGTTGCGTGTGGTCAGAGTTGGTGGCAGATCCGTTTAAAGTGTTTGAGTCACGTTTGTGGATTCAGAGTTGGTTTGGGTCATCGTTTGGTCATGCTGTTCTGTTTTTAATCTTCCAAGACTTATGTTGATGCGATGTTTTTAATACCAAGTCCTGCTTCTGATTTTTTTTTTTTTAGTTAGAATTCAGTTCTGCTGTGTCAGAGGTGAGCGCAGCTGCTTGGCGCTTGCAGCTTCTGGATGACGCCACACGAATTCTTTCTGTTTTGCATAACGTTGCGCTGATCTTCGTTGGAAAGTCAGTTTATCTAGCTGTTCAGTTTTCCATGTTGGAGAGTGACATGAGGTTATTTGAACTGAAAACAAAGGCTCGAATGGCTATGAAACCTAAACAAAGCAGGGAGCGTGCCATCGGAGAGCGAGTTCGCTGGGTTTTCTCCGGTGCCTCTTGTTCACTGCGTTTGGTGGAATTATTTGTTGATGAAAAGTTCATCGTTTGGTTGCGAAGGCTGCGGTTGTTTCTGAGAAGAGGTGGCAGAGGGAAGGCAGCGCCCGCTCTCCAGTTGCGTAGCTCTGCCGTGCACCGCACCTTAAATTCATCTTCGTCGCTTTCCATCAGTGGGTGGGAGAAGAGAGATCTGTTCAGATCCTCATAACAAGCAGCCTATTTACTAAGCTTTCTGTACGTGTATTTATTTACAAATATTCTTGATCCTTAGCTAAGGAACCCAGCTCTGTTACCTGCTGCTTGGTGCTGGCTGTCACGCTGGAGAGGCTGCGAGACGATGACTGACGGCAGAATCCGGCTGCTCCGCGCGTCTGTCTGTTGAAAACAAGCAGGTTTGCAGCTGATCAAAGCGGGAGGATTACACTGCTGCCGTGGAACTAAACTGGCGAGGGGGATAAATGGCAGTCCTGAAGCAGGCCTGCCTGAACTGATGGGCTCTTTGTTGTCAACAATAAAATGTGAATAATTTGGAGTTTTGTGGGTGTTTTTTTTTTTAACAGAGGTGTTGCTCATTCTGTTGGAATACTTACTCTTGCGTTTCGAAGCCCAGACAACTGGCTGGCTTCTGATGGAAAGCTGTTCTGTGTATAGTTCCCTGCACAGTGCAAAGTTTATCTTCACGTAGCTGTAAGAAATACAGAGCATCCTCTGGGGATATGGGTTTTCAGGACACTTTTCTTGTAAGGAAGAGGAGGGATTTTGTTTTGCGCACACGTATTAGTAGTCTGAATGTAAAACCTGCATGGAGACTGTTACGTCTGTCTTATTAAGCAGTATATTTATCCCAGAAATAGAGAAGTGGATGGAACTAGCAGTGTGTTACAGATTACAGTCGCCTTTTGTGCAATACGTAGGCAGTCAGGTTGTGTCTTTTCTCCCCATACGTTTCTAGTTTTGTAACTTACCACATTTTCTCACCTAAGTGGTATTTGTTTAGGTAGCTATATTCAAAGGCAGTCTTTTTGCTTTCTCTCTAATACTGCTTGTTATTCATCCAAGGTGCACCTGTATGTATGGTAGGTATTTGTTATCAGCTAATATAACCTTCTTAATGTGAAAAGAAATAGCTTTTAGAGCAAATAAATTTTTTCACGTTCTGCACTTAAGCGTTTTTTACAATTAATCTATGGATGTAAATTTAAAATTATTTGCAAAAAACTAATTTTCCTAGGCTGAATGGAAATTCATGCAAGTCTTGAAGTTTCTGTGACCTGTTAATAATAAAATAAACAAATGAATAGCACAAACTTTGATCTAGTGGTGTTAGGAATTCAGTGTGCTGAAATGCTCACTGTCCCTGTCTGGAAAGAGCCAGGTGAAGAACTAAACCAGCTGCTCTTAGCTGTGGCCTCTTCTTCACGGGTGGCGATGTTCTCATCTCCTCTCTTTCATTGTTATTTTATTTCATGTTAGAAAACCAGTAAGAAGTTGAAGTCCCTGTTAAATCAAGAGTAGAAATACATCAACATGTCAACTACAATCTGTTTCCAGTTAGTGCTCCTGTCACATTGGTTACATTCACAAAGTACAAGTAGGATTTATGGTGCTGGATCATTTTTAAAGGCAGATTTTGTTTAATTGCTTTCTCTTGTTGTTTTATTTTTTATTCTAGCTTTCTCCTTACTGCATAGCGAGAAATTTTATGACTGAAATAGGAGTTGGTGTCTGATTCTTTGACAAGCTGATTTTGAGTCTGGCTGTATCTTGCTTTTATAGACTACAATATTTCTTTTATATTTTTTGGGTAGCTAATTTAGTGTCCGGTAACTGAAGACACTTGTATGTTCCGTAAAACCTTAGTGCGAGTGTTTGAACTTGGATAATGTGCAACTACCGGGGAGCAGAGGAGGAAGAAGAAGAAGCAGAAAACCGTGGTTTGGTTTCTGGGCAAGGCGTGAGTCCCTGCAGAAGGCATGGCACTTGGCAAGGGGAAGAACCAGGACTGACGCTGTTGACCTGTTTTACTCCTCATGTTCATTAAACCTTGTAAAACTGTTGGAACCACGACTCTCTTAGAGAGGAAAATAAGATAACGTGGGTAAGCTCAGAGCCGTTGCTGCTCTCCAGTACATTGTTTATATTTGATATGGTTTTGCTTAGAAATGTTTAAATGGCTCTGCCAGATTAACTTAAAGTTGTCTCGACTTGCTTATCTCCTAAGCAGAAGTCTCGTGTCTGGGTATGAGGTCTGTCCTGCCTTGCCTCTGAGGTGAAGTTAGCTAGTTTGGTGGATGGGCTGTTTCTTGCACCTTTTTTGCGGAATTTTATTGAAGCGTTGTTGAAAGTCTGGATATGGCTTTGTAGCATTGATAAAATGTAGGCTTTGACCTGTGCCTAACTGGGCAGTCGTCATGCTTAGCCCACTGCCTGTAAGGGAAAGCTCTCGGAAGAGTACAGTATGCTGGTGTATGTTCTCTTAGAAGCCATGAACAGTGTAGACCAAGGCTGTAGAAAAAGGGTTGTGATTTTTGTCATGATTAAGAAGTTTGAAGAGATTTGCTGGTGGGTTCTGAGTGACTTGGAGTTTGTTCTCTTCTATTTTTTTTTTTTTTTCTGCTTCGTGATCTTCTTCTCTGGCACTTGATAAGTTAAGCCGCTGTTGTGTTCTGTTTTCCATGTGCTGCTCTCTCGCAAGCTTTGTGTTTTTTCCCCTGAAATTATCCTTTCAGCATAGCAATTGGACTAACTTTGTTTTGTGAGCATCTTATGGTAGTCATCAAAATGAATGGTCCAGTTGTGAAGAGGACCTCTTAAGTAATAGCCAGATTGCACCTCTGTAGGTCCACTGCTGTAGCTGGTTTTCACATAAAAATTTACCTACAGTTAACTTCATTTTAAGCTTTCCTAGCAGTTGGTGCGGGTAGGGAGCAAGGACCTGATAGTTTGCTGATTAGGGACAGCAAGAGGGAGTTTTGCCCTCCTGCCGCTTCGTGCTCTGCATCGCCCGTTGGCAGTGGTGCGAGGCCTCTGGGTTCTGCATCTCCTGCCCTGCCACGCATCTGATGGAATTTCAGACATTTTGCTGGTTTAATTTTTGTATTTAACTTGTTTAAGGTTCTACTTTACATATCGAAAGCGTTTCCTTTTTGGGGGAGGGGTGGTGTGTGTTTGATTTGGACTCCCTGGTTGGCTTTCATCAGCAGTGTAGCATGAAGAACTTTTATCTGAGTACAAGCTTGAGGGTGGAAAAAAATCCTTGTGGCTTCTCTCTGTTCTTGCCGTTTGTGTATGGAAGTGTGTTGGAGCTTTCCCTGGTGATGCTGGTACTTCATTTGAATATCTTGAGAGTGATTTCTTATCATAAGTAAATTAATCCTGTGGAAGAAACTTTAATCATCTAGATTTTTTTCATTACTTCCTCATACCTAGTTGGGAATTCATGAATCTGGTAGAAGTTCCAAGATCCTTAAGGATTTGTAGTGTTCAAACGATTCATTAGCTGTTCTAATTACGTGACTTCTAGGGCATGCCTGTGTGCTTCAGGGCAGAGAGATACGATGACAAATCCACGATACCAGGCCTAAATGAAGGCTTCTCCTTAAATGCAGCTGGGCAGCTGGTGTGACTGGTAAAAATTTTAGCGATTAAAAAAAAGAAAAGGCACAAAATGGAATGATTGGTCAGGTGATGACACCTGGCCACTACACATGGGTGTTTTTATTTGGCAGGCACGTATTCAAAGGGCTGAAAAACTTGCCACAGGATTTCTCCCGAGGGTTAATGGAGGATTTGGTCTGCTGAGTTCTGAGTGCTCCTTGCTCTTGTTAAAATCAATAGAGACAGTTTTTAAGAAACATTTTTCTTTTTTTTTTTTTTTTTTTTTACAGCTACAAAGGGAGAAATAATTTCTTGGTGAAGCAAACAGATCTATATTTTCCTGTGATTGATGTGGGCTGATATGGGCGGCTTTTGAAATTCAAACTGCAGGCAGCTTCTGACATCAGTGTTGCAGGTAGCTTCTCTGAGGTGGGCTTGCAGATAAGGCTGTTGCGTAGGCCTCGTGCAACATTTAATGTCAGAAAGCTGAGCTAAGAAGCCTCAATTTTATTACCGTAAGAAAGCTGAATGAAGAAAGCAATGATAAAAGGAGGTGGTAATTTGTTAAAGTGTATTTTAAAGACCAGTAGACCTGAATCTTTCCATTTTAACATCTGTTTCCGCTCAGGGGGGTTTAAATGTCATTAGGTGAAACCAAGAATACCAAAAGTGTAGTTTCCTTACAGAAGAAGAGAAGCTCGTAATCTAAGGAAAGCTGTAATGTCAGGAGCAGAGAAACCAGCTGCTTGGGAGAAGTTGTACCTGATGGTTTGTCTCAAGGGTCATCGTGCAAGAGCTAGGCTGCTTGTTGCTGTTTCCAAACAGCAGTGGAGTAAACTGCTCTTAGACTTGGCTGGCAGGTGGCTTTCACCTGTGCTTTGTCATGGAGTGCTGGAAGAAAGGCACGCTGGCACTTTAGAGTTTGTTTAGATTTGCCAAAACGGAGTTGTAGTGTATGTTATTAGTTTGTTGTAGTATCAAGCGTGTCTTTTCAAAGGGCTTATTGGAAGGTTTCCCTCTGAGTCTGAGTGAGGAGGGAGAAGTGAAGTTGTTGGTACATCTGTAAACTGAAAATAAACCTAAAATTTAACCTAAAAGTAACTTTCTGTTACTCTGTCTGGAAGTGATCGTTTGGAGTCTTGAATGGCACATACAGTAACAGAACTGGTCCCACTGGGATTAGTATGACATTAGAGCTTTACATGCAAAGAAGATCTGAGGACTAAACACTGCACCACCACCCCATCCTAGTGGGTTGTTATTTTTTTTTTCTTTTTTCCTTCTCGCCACCCTGAAATGGAGAAGTCCTTGGGGACATTTCTGACAGACGCGGAGTGCTCTTAGGAAAAACGCTGCTGCTGGTGGCTGTGGGATTCTGGGGTGAGCCGTGTGCTGTTGCGGTTTAGTAACCACGGGATACTTGAACAGCGCAGAGAGGCGCGTGGAAGGCAGCGCACGTTCTCCTGTGGTGTGCAAGAACTGTTTTTCTTGCATTTCCTTTAGAGAAACAATCGGGCTCATTAAGATGATTAATTAATGCAGTTTTCTGCCATTCTTCTTTCTGAACACCAATATACGTAGCATACAGTAAAGTCCACTGACGTGCTGTGACCCAGTGTTAAGTGTTAAGCTTTCCTCTTCTTTGAGCAGCTTAGTACTGAGGTAGATGCACAGATCTTACAGCGGGGTAAGAATGACTCTGTGACGAATGAAAATATTAAATTTGATAAACCAGATAATAATGCTAGCTCTCTTGCTCTTCAGTTGTTGACTGGCTTAAGTAGAGTATGTCATTAATGCTATTATAAGTTACTAAACAGGAGTGAGGAAGACCTAACATGGAAAGGGGGAAAAACAGTGCATCATTGTCATGTACAACCTTGGCCCTGTGTCAGACTGATCCTTAAGAGACCTCATTTAAAACTTGTTTGTTTAAACTATTTATCATACAGTTCACTGGCTTCGGAAAATGAAGAGGAGGGAAAAATGAGCGTAGTCAAGATTTCAGATAAACCACGGGTTTCATGTGACTGTGATTTGAGTGACTCCAGTGCACTGGAAAGAAGTGCCAAACTAGACTTGCTAATTTAAGGCAGTCTTTCAAAACCTAGTCAGAATGCTAGTGAGAGCTACGTACAAAGAAATGTTACAGAACCTTTATTTTTTTTCACTGCTCTACGGTAGTGGTGTGAATACCTACCTGAAGTAAAAATACGATGTGCCTAAAGATAGACCGTACCTGAACTTCAGGAAGAATAAGATAGAAGGTTAAGATGACAGCAGTGCCTAAACGTTGATGGAAGGCAATGCTCATCCCCAGAATGACTGATAAAATCCCATGCAGCTATGTTTAGAGAAGTATGTGATTATCTGCATGTTCCAAGTTGTATCAAAAATGATTATTTACATCTTGTAAATTGTTGTTTCTTGTTTAAATCTGCAGGGTATTCTTGATGCTGTTCTTCAGCTGATTGTAGAAACTAATTGAGGGAGGAAGATTTATGGCTACATTTACTCATAATCTCAAGATGTTTTCATCTGAGTCAGCTGAGAGAAAGAGGTTGACCTCCTCTTGTAAGAAATCCATGTGAACTCATAATTCAGGTAAAAAAAGCAACAAACAAACCAAGCAAAAAAACTCCAGCAAGCCCGCAGTCTCACTGCCTTAACATATCTGTTGTAGACAAAAGGATATGAATTGTAGATTAACTTTTTAAAAGCCTGTAAGGGAAGACTTTCTGTTTTCAAGTAGATGCTATTTAGAGTGTGCAGTAGTGGAGAATTCTTGTTAGGGTAATGGCAAAGCTCTGAGTGAGTTCAAGACCCAACAAGCCTCTCCTTGAAGTACTGCTGGTGCTGTGTGTACTGTGACTACCTGGGTCGTGCTGCCGGACATCCGTGAGGACGGAGATCTGCTCTTGCCATGGCAGGAAGCCTGACGCTGCGATGTAATACTCTGTTTGGATCTGTCTGATGTTCCTTTGGATGCTTTTGGTTTCTTGAACTTTCAGAAAACTTTTTTGAAACTTCTTCAGACAGCTCCAGCTTCAATGGGTAGTGAATATTATTTGTCCAACGCAAGCCATCTGTTATCTGTTTTGGCAGCCTTTGGTTAGTTACATTCAAAGAAAAAAAAAAAAAGCTTCCCTCAGTGCTGCGTTTTTTTGCTTTACCATCTTCAAACAAGTTAATTTTGTGGTGTTCATCCATTTGCCCAAGTTTCTTATCTCTGCAATCCAGGCTTGAAGATTCCCATGCAGGCCTAGTATTTGGGGATTTGGAAGGGAGAGGTTTGGGGGTAGGAAACAGCGTTATCTCACTTATTGGTTACTCTTGCATTTCTTCTGTTAATCTTACTTTACACTATAAAACTACTTAAAACTATTTTCATTTCAACTGGCTGAATTGTGGAAATTGTTTTTAGTGCTGTCACAAATGATGGCATTCCGATGCCACTTGAATCTGGTTGGAAGAGCCTGGTACTTGTAATAGTGACGTAGGCTATAAGCAGGTTGAATGATTCTGTTCTTTAGACCTCTGCATCTGTGACTAGGCTGATTTGGTCGCAGTTTCACCCTGTGCTGGTGTTTCTCAACTGCTAGTATGCATGCACATAGTAAAGAATACTTGTAGGAGAAGAGCTTCCTGGTGAGACCCCACCGCAGGCTACTCAGTTGTGGGAGGGTACTGCGTGTTCGTAATATCTGAGCGAAAATACAACTGCAGCAGTTTTTTTTACCAGAATTTAGACACTCACAGCTAATAAGAAATGTTCCCATCAAGAAGAGGACCTCAGGTCTCTTAACTGAAAGTGTTTTCAGATTGGCATGAAAAATCCAATGTTTGAATGAAAAACGCCAAGTTTTTGGTGAAAGCCCTCGGGAGTACTTGGGTGGTGCTGAGCTGCTGTTGTGCATTTGCAAGCAACTGGAACTGGTCACTTGTGGTGAGAGAGGAAGGAGAAGAGTGAGTATATGGCAGCCTGAAATGTTTTGTGTGAAGTTAAAAAACTAATTTGGCTTCTGTAAAAGTGTTATTTGAGGCATGCCTAGACTCTTTTTCAGTCTAGAAAAATGTGGGATTTTTCTCTACACAATTAGAACTGAAGGGACTTTGTGTTTTGAAAACACGGCTTGTATTAGCAGCAGAGCGTAGGAATCTCGGCAGCCTTCTGGAAATTTGGGTTGTGTGAGAATTTTCTGATAAAACAGTAAAACTGTTCACTTTTCTACTAGCAATTGGACTGTCTGTCAGTGAAGGATGAGTTTTAAAAAACCCCAAACCTGAAATGAGCAACGCTTCCAATGGGCTGCCTGAAGTTTTAGTAACCTTCTCTTATTGCTAGGTTATTTTTTTTGTAGGTTGCAGGGGAAAAGGAATCAAGAACAAATTGAAGAGCACTCCACACTTTTTTTGGTGTCTTGGTTCCAGCATTTAAACTTAGAATTGAGGTTAAAGTAAGAATTCAGGTTTTTTTTTTAGATGTGGTCCATATGTGCTACTGTCTGTATAAAATGAGAGTGAGCTGGTTAACTACAGATGGAATAACCTGTGTTAGTTTTGGAGGATGAGTTTAGTTTATTGCACTGTGGTGCTGGAGGGAGGTAACAGATACCCATGAGGAACTCGCTTCCATTATTACATTTTTACATCTATGTACTAGCTTACTTACTACTGAATAACTGCATGAATATGGGGGTAAGATACGTTCTGAAAATGCCACTGGAGTTTCCAGTTCCTCTGTGATTTTCTTGATGGGGGTTCACGTACGCAGTAAGCTTTCGGAACATCAGCGGGCTAATCCTCCTGGAGATTAATTACCTGTGGGAAGTGCTGTATAGTCAGAGAATGGATTTGTTTCTGAGATATTTGGGCTGTTCAGAGTGCGAAGCGTCTGCTCAAGGAGGACTGTTTGGTCGCAGGTCTGGCACAGGCAGGTCCACAGGCTGTAGCCCGAGAGTTTGGGACTGATTATTTAGTGTGGTTTCGAACACAGGGAACTTTGGATCTAAATTTGATTCCTACATAGAAATTAGACTTCTTTAGAAGCTGGAATGCATTGTAACGACAACTTTAATCTTATTTTAGACAAAGATCTTATGAGGTTGCTCCTCTTTCTGTTTTGAAGCTCATACTGCCGCAACATCATAATTAAATGGGATGCACTTTCTAACTTTACCATGTATTGTTTGGTGGGCTTTTTGAGACATCAGAAACTGGAATGACTTAACTTAAAATAGTAAGATAAAAACAGATTGCTATTCATTGAAAAACAGAAGGAATTGAAACAATATTTATTCTGGTTTTATAGCTGGTAATTTTGTTTCAGGTCCATGTTTGTGAGCAATCAGCTGTATCTGTCTGCAAGTTAAGGAAAGCTGCTGACATGATCTCCAGTTAATCACTGTGATCATTTGAGACTTGATAGCTTCTGAAATAGTGAGAACATATCCTCTTTGTTGTAACATTTGTAGTGATGGGTTTTTAGGGTATATCGAATATTGCACAAAACATTAAAATCTCATAACTCTTTGAAGGAAACCTCTCTACCTGGTTGATCACTTGGATTGGATGGGTAATGCAAGAGAATTTGAAATTTATCTCTTTTTCCATCGAAAAGGATTGTTAGAAAATTGGTCTTTTCTAGCCTACAGTATCTGAACGGTTCTCATGCTTGAGATATCTTATTTGGTGATCAGAAGAGCACCGTCTTCTGTAACTTCTAGAAGACCAAGAAACAGTTGAGCCAAGTACTGTTAAAGTATAAGAGGGGTCTTCGCCATAGCTATCCTGTTTGGAGATAAAATGGCTGCTCTAGGTGGGATGTGTTGATGTTAATTGTGGAATGAAAGGAAGGGAGAGATGGGAGAATGTGTGCTATGGTCTGAAAATCTGCCAAGTCTCGCCTCCTTCCCCATTTTTGAGATTCTTTGATAGTAGTTGGGTCCTGTGTACCTGAAAAGGAGTAGACAAGAATTTCTGTAAACTCTTGACATTCCTTGGTTCAGGCTTTGAAGAAAGCTTTGGACTCTTTTGCTGGAGGTTCAGCGTTTCATGTCTCTCAGGTGCTTAAGAGGTAAGGAGCCAAAAGCTGTTTTGGAGCCTTAGTGTCTTATTTTAGTGTACTAGCTTGGTCACCACCTCTGCTATCCGATAGCCTTAATCCATCATGGAAGGCTACCTGCCTCTTGGCTTTCAGCTAGGCTGTCTTGTCACAAACGATCATTTCTACTTGCCTGTGCCTTTGAATGTCATGGTTTATGCTTTTTTTTCCTGAACTGGAGTCACTGAACTTCGAGGCCGGAATCTTTTATTAGCTAAAACTACTGTCTGGTTTGGCTGATGATACTGGATTCTGTGATACGCTTGTGCTTCGAGTGTTACTGTCTCGGTAGGGTATGGATGGCCTTTCATGCAATGTCTGTCAAAGTGGATCATCTGTATTTGAATCTGACTATATAGCCATTATTCTCTGGTTTCTAAATATTGACATCTTATTACACAAGTCTTAAAAAAAAGATGCCTATTTTTGGAGCAAGCCATTTCTTGAGCTCTGGAACTGAGATTTTTTTTTTCCCATGTTGCACAAGTTGCAGTTTTGGTGTCTGAGACCAGTACAAGCTCAGACCAGAAGTTTTGCTCTAGACGCGCCTTCACAACGGAGACTGATCTACACTGGCTTCCAGGGAGTTTCATTCTCTCCCCTCTACGTGCTGCTCTGTCTTATTTGGGGAAGCTGCCGGTGGGTTCAGCGACTTCAGGATGAGGGGCGAGAGAGGTAGCACGGGTCGGCAGCCATGCAGAAGCTGGTCTCCAATGGTCACGTTCTCTGGGGAAAACCCCATTTCATTCAGGCTCCGGAACAGCTGTTTGTTCAGGATCTGGCTATTAGCTGATCTTCAAATCTGTCCGCTTGCATGTCACGGTACACCCAACTCACTAATTGCTGCATTGATTGATTTCTAACAGCTAAGGTAGCTGAAGCAGCTTGATGAGGAAGGAAATGGGTTGTTGAATGTGAGACTTGCTGAAGCCCTAAGCATCGATATGTCATCGCCTGTACATGCCTACATATCTCTAAGGAGATACCAGCAGTGATCTGTGGTACATCGTGGTAGTGACAACTGCCCAGTTAGGTTTGGCTTTGCCGAAAGGACACCTCATTTGGAGAAATCTGCACAATTAGAATGTTTTCAGAAAGATACTGTTTTATTTTTTTTATGTAACAGATGATTCTGTAATGTATTTTTGCAAGCTTGTCTTCTTCAGATCTAACACAAAGAACACTTGAAACAGTTTTAAGCTTCGTGAAGTTGAGTTCGGACTGTTCCACAACATGAGCTGTTGATTTTCCTGTAGTGGTTAAGAAGAGGCCTCTGAGCAGGAGAATGAAGGCATTTTGTGGGAGGCCCGGTAGCGTCATCTGAAGGTTTCTCTCTTCCCCATTTATTTCCTCCTCAGGGTTTTCTTTACTCTTGATGTTTCTTGTTCCAACCTTACAAAAGCTCTCACAGAGTAAAAAGTACCTGTGTTGTACAAGGGGAATTCTTTCTTTAAAGGGCTGACACAGATGAGTGAGCATCACCCAGATTTGTCTCCTGCTTTCATGTGCTTTCCTGATGGGTCACTGGAGCCTGACCTCACTTACGCTGGCCACCCGTGCTTTAAAAGAAAACCAAAACGGAGGAATCTGAGGCACGAGCGCATTCTCCAGGGAATTGACATGACTTGGAGGATGAAATGAGATTTGGGTACGAGGCTGTGGTTTTCTTTCTACAGCACATAGACATAAAATAGTTCTAGTAGTCAGGATTTGAGAACTCTCTTGTGGGTGGCCAGGCCAGGCCTGTATTTGGGGCTGGTTGTGAATCTCCCTCAGATGATGGTGAGGAAACATTCCCATTTATTCAGATTTACGTATTCAGGGCAGCAGGCTTGGCCGTTGCGTTGGATACTTCAGGCAGTGCAGCACGACCTAAGGCAACAAAATGCGAGGTTTACTGTGGTGGAGATCTGTAATGAAAACTCAGAATTCTTTATTAAATTGTGGTGTTGTGCCTAGTACAACACAATGTAAAGTGAGTAGTGTGACAGTGCAGCATATTAAGAAAATTCATAGCTTACCCC
>Ga0065711_1035425_pt1 | contig 22350 bp, 18 predicted proteins | sample Hoacrofraction12_FD_59098 | JGI IMG/M metagenome (GOLD analysis project Ga0065711, IMG submission 59098) | Hoatzin crop microbial communities from Cojedes, Venezuela - Epithelial fraction 12 v2 (version 2) | ecosystem: Host-associated > Birds > Digestive system > Esophagus > Crop | place... | reverse complement strand
GCCTGGACAAGCTCCTGTGCAGCCTGCTCTGGGTGACCCTGCTTGGGCAGGGGGTTGGACTGGGTGACCCACAGAGGTCCCTTCCAACCCCGACCATGCTGTGATTCTGTGATTCTGTCTTCTTTCAAAACCGTGTGTTCTGCAGATGTGCTTACAGGAAAGCCGGACGAGCTTTGTCCAGGCAGGCTTTCCGCAAGACACTGATGTGTCAGCTAAGTTTAGCCCAGGACTTCTTGTTACTCCTCATTTTTATCAGTGATTCTGAGGGAGTCTTGTCCTTGGCTTGTATTGCTTCAGCAAGGCATAGGCAGCAGGGACAGAGCAACTTATATTAATTATATTAATAATTATATTAGATATATGTACTGGACAATACAATATTATATTAAGTTGTACTAATTATAAGAAGTAGTATGTTTCTGGATTTATTTTCCTGAAAAGAAATCTTCCTTCACATTTAGGTTCATGTAGTGGGTGGGTGGGCAAGTATTTTCACGAGTGTACGCAAGCACAAACACTTCTAAGACTGTTTTGTAAGTACTTAGTTATTGTTACTAACATATACTTACTTATCAACCCAATCAGTTACTAGGCTTCTCTGGTATTTAGGAAGCTCTGAAGGAGGTTTCCTATCAGTCATGAGATACTCATGAGCTTACTTCTTTTCTGGTTCAAATTTTCGCATATCTTTTCTTGGAGAACATAGAAATTACAAATGCGCTGTTCAAGCCCTGAGGACAACAGGGTTAGACCTGCACAGATTCTGCCTGAAGGGAAGAAAGCCGTGGAGTCTGGTTTTACTTGCTTGATGTTGGGGCAAGAAAACTTCCCAAAGAAGTGTCTGTTTTGCTTTCCCGGTTTCTGCTGAGGAAGTGGCTGCTCTCCACACACTCACTTCAAAGCCCCACTCCTGAACCTGTTCCTTGTGTTGTCACCTAAAGGAAACTGCAGAGCAGAACCGGGCAGGTGTTCTTCCCTTTCTCGTGGTGGTGGGCTCTCCTCTGCATTCTTATTTTCGGCACTAGGCATAGCACAGCTGGAGGAAAAATGTTGTGGAATATAAGAGTGGGAAGTACACAAGTAGGAGGAGCAAGAAGCAACAGTGCTATGTTGGAGCAGCATTCAGTCATCTCCCAGAACAGAAAAAGAGGGATGGTTTTCAAGCAGCAAGACACAACTATGTATTTCTCTTTCAGGAATACGAGCATTTTTTAATCCGAATTAATATAGTAAATGGAAAATTACAATCCTGGAGCACAATAAATTGCATCTTTCAGGCACAGGGGTGTGTTCTAGAGCCACAAGTCCCCTTAAAATTCATTCTTCTGCATGTGAATCTGTCAAGGTGAAGTTGAAGTTACCTCATATGCTAGCAGAGTGAAACAGCATACTCCTAGCCCTGCTTAGTTTTCTGATACTTTAGAGCTCTTAACTGTCTTAAACAAGCAGATTTCTCTGTTGTTGTGTGTTATTTCTCTTTCTTTAGGTACTTCTGTTTGTATCGCGTTTTGAGTTACCCTGATGATTAACTGTTGCTCCATTGCTCCATTTGGTGGAGTTTTGTTTCCCATGGATCATTTTCTGTCGGTGATCAAATTATAGCTAATGAAGTAGCTGGACTGGCAGTAATTCCCAAAAAGTAACATTTTCTGCTGCTCTTCTAGCCTCTTCCTTTGACATTTTCTGCTTTTCTAGGTTAGTGCAATGCAGGTAGCTTAGACAAGCAGAGCTCTCTAACGGGAATGCCTGAGAAACACAGGAGCTTTTGTTCAAGTAGATTGAAGGATCTCCTGCTTTGTAGGTTCTGAGGAGACTCAGTAGGCAAAGGCCTGCTGGGAAGGACAAAGCGATAGCTCATCCTGCCTTTGGACAGGGAGCTGGACTAGGACTCGCAACACCTTCTTGCTCTTGGAATAACTCAAAGGTTCATTGCTGGCCAGAGGAAAATGAGGAGGGTTGAAGACAGTCATGGTAGTCTCAGAAACAGGAGACTCTCGTTATTCCTTTCCAGGATAAGTCTCCTAACGGGAAAGGATAAATAACGGGAGGATTTTTTTTGAAAGATTACAGAGAAGTAGTTGCTGAGATGTGTGGTGCAGAAAAGAAGATGAAGATCTCAAAGCGCTGCAAGTACAAAAGTAGTGACAGATCTTGTTTCAGATAGTTAGGCTACTCTGGAGAGAACGCAGATTTCAAAGATAGCCCTGTAGCTGGTGGTCAGATGCTTGTCACGGTAAAGTTGCTTTCAGGCACAGAGGAGTGGATCACAGATTGAGCTGCTTCCTGTCCCTAAAGTTCCCCACACATAGAGAAGACTGTAAATAGTGTCACGTCCTTCGGGACAAATTTTGTTCAGCGCTGCTTACCTGTTTCCAGTCATTTTGCATGTAAGTCTCAAACTTTTTCTTCACTTGCCAGGGACATTTCTGTTACTGTTTCTGGTGGCCTTGGGGCCAGGACCAAGGGAATGAAGACTTCTTTACAGGACTTATAAATCACAAAGAGTTCTAATGATATGGATGACATAAGCGTAGGAAGGCCAAAATGAGGATCAAGTGATCCACTCGGCGATGTCAATCAGCAGAACACAATTTCACAGCAAGAAGCAACGACTCACTCTGAGGAGAACAGACCATCAGCATGTCCCTTATGATTGTTCTCTGCTGCAAGTGGACACACTGCAGTAAGCCTGGGTGGCTGTAGTTCTCCCTTGCCTTTTTCCTCACCGTTTGCAGCCATATGCTTCCCTTGCAGTCAATGTCTGCAGGACACAGCAGGGAAGCAGATTCTTGTTGAGGAACCAGAGGCTGATCTCAAGCTTGACAGCAAAGGCTCTTCTTGTCCCTTTCATCTGACAAAATGCATATTCTGCTACCACTCCGAGACGGCTCAGGTGGTAATTACAGAGAACCTGGTGTGTCTGAGGTTGCCTGTGAGTAAAGGTACCATTCAATAAATAGGGTTGCTGAACAGCAAGAACAAAACAAGGACTCCTGTGATTTTCACTGGGCCAAGGACCAAGAGGGCCCACCCTGTTTGCCAGACATCTGCCACGTAAGCGTCACAAAGAATAACAAACCTTATACATCATATCAGAACAATTAGAGTGATAGAGCATCTGTGGTGATCCACAGCAACTTTAGCACAACAGAAAAATACCTCTTGAAGTTGATGAAGAAGGGGGAGAGACTTCAGATGTTGCAGAAGGTCTCAGCTCATTTGGAAAGCACTATGTGAGCAAAGTCTGACATTAATTCCTGTGATTTTCAGGCTGTAGCAGTCAAGAACCTAGTGAAAAGCAAGTATCACCTTCTAAATTGCACTGCTGTCTGCTGACTCTCCGATACTGAATTTATTGGCAACAGAGTGCAGGAATTGATGAGCATCAACTTTGCAGAGACTTGGGCCACTTCATACTGGTCATTCAGCTTGCAGGGGAAAAGGTGAGTCCAGCACTGGCTTTATTCCACCTGAACTTCTTTCTGCACCCGAAATCTTTCCATGATTGCAGTGAGCTCCTTTACTCTCCAGGAAGATTTAGACATGATGCAAAACAGCATCCAAAAATTCTTCATCTTTGATTCACTTATCGGCATCCGAAAAAAGCTCTAGCTGAATGCAGCCCGTTCTCCTTGTACCTTCTCTGCTCACATCCTTTCTCACCTGCTCATGAGCTATGACTAACAGGAATTTACATTTGTAAGCAAGGATGTCTGCATGTGTCTTCTTAGCTGTCTTCCACAGAGTAAGGGGTTATGGCTAGACAGGTAAATATTTCTGCATGGTGAGCCAATTTTATAATGCCAGCTGATCCAGGCTTTGTGACTGGTTTAATTTATGGTATCTCTCGATAACATTCCTTTGTGGCAGTTTAAATCATTTTATAAGCCAGGTCTTTTTACCTAAATGACAAATACAACATTTTTTGAAGATGTGAGATACAGAATGTCCGTAAATATTCCTCTCCTAGGTCTGCATCAGGTAGTTAAGCTTCTGTCCATCTCAATGCATAGCTTTTCTTGTCTGCCGGCATTGTGGGGTGCAGTGGTGAACACAGTAGAAAACCTTATTTGCATTTTAAAAAAGGGGCTGGTTTTCTGTATTGATTAATCACTGAAAAAGATACTAGATACTTTCATGCCATGGAGATGTTGTTAGGTGTTTTTGAAAGTGCAAAAGACATTGACTTGCATTTTGAAGTTCATTCCTACATAGTGACTGGTTACATTTTTTTTTAACAAAGAAATGTGTGCATGAATGAAAATTCTGCTGAGATGAAATATCAGGATTTTGGCATTTCAATCTAGGCAACAGTCAACAGGTAACATTGCAGTGGTCTCTCCGGACAGCAGTTCTTATTTCATTGCTGAGGCCCTGATAATCCTCCAATTAGTCGTTCTGCAGCCCAGAAAACAATGAAAACCCAGAGCACAAAGTCAAAGTGAAACCTGCCCAGCATAATTCTGGTGGAATTTGGGGTGCTTCAAGTGACAGAAATGGGAATTAGGCATGTTTATGCACTTGTGAAAAGGAAATTCCTTCATTTTTTATGACTTTAGCATTTCTTCTCAGAATCCTCAAGCTTTTTTCAGTGCTGCTGAGGACGCTGGAGAGCGATAAACTCTCATCACAAGCAAATTTTTTTTCATCACTGATAGAGGCATAGGTAGCACAAGATATATCTTCAGAGATTTGGGGATTACCACAAGAATTTATACAATGTTAATTCAAATAAAATTTGATGAGGAATTTCCAAATATTTTGGAGAATGCAACACATTCAGCACAGATTGGTGTTCATCTTCACATTGTTCGTGGAGCTGAGTTTTAAAGAACGAAGGACTGCTCAGAAACAATTTTGTATCTGAAGAAATGGGAGAGGCTTACTGCAAAATCTGCATTCAGCCACTGGCCACAATCTACCTGGTGTTCCTCTGGGGGTCCTATGAAAAATACAATAGATGGGTGATGGTTTTAGTATAGAAGAAGCTGATAATAAAATCGGTTGTCTGTATGGCAAATGAAGCTTCCAAGAGTAACATGTATGAAAAAGGAATGAAAAATCTGTTCCCAGCAACAGATCTTGTAATAATTCTGAACATATATATTGAGCAATTCTCTGTTGTTCTTTTGCAAGTCCAAGTAGCCATTAATTAGCTTTGATTAGAAATGACAGAAGTGTGTGGCTTGAAGGAGCCCTGAGATTGTCTAATGCATCTGCTGCCCTAAGGCAGGATCAAAGACGTCGAGCTTACAGTTGATAGGTGTTTGTTGAAACTGTTTTTAGAAGCTTCTAGACAAAGATTTTTCAAAACTCTGTTATGTTTCAGTGCTTCCTTATCCCTGGAGTTTTAACTCATCTCTGTCCTAGATTGTTCTGACTGTAAATTAGAACAGTTCCATCTAGGCATCTTTAAACTTTGACATAGGCTACTGGCCAAGTCATGCAAATACTTATTAATCAATTTATTCTTTGCACAAGACACTTTGGGAGTGTCTCTCTGGTCACAAAATGTAATTATTGTAGATGTATTCATGACCAAGGACTTATTACTGCACTAATCACACGACCCAAATCACTGTGGGTATTGTTAACTACTGAGCTACTTCAACAAATTATGGACTTGGAAACCTGAAACGCCCTTCAGGGCTGCTCAGCCCTGTAGAACATTGTATAATTTTCACAATTCTGAGGAGAAAGTGATTGCTTTTGGCCATCGGACTGGATGTTAGAAGTACTTGTTCTTCCTCATTCCATGACCATCCTTGTGGTATGGTTTCCATAGCTAGTCAAATTATGCAGTTTCTTGGCAGTCTAATATGTTATCAGCGTAAAAGTCAGTATGGGGATGTTCTTGCCAGTCCTCACAGCTGGTGTAATCAGATGTATCATGGTCCAGAAGTGGAGTGTGATAGCCAATATTGTGTAAATATTGTTAGTGACCAAGTTGTTGAAAACAAAATAAAATTTGGAAATTCTCCACCCAGAATAGGCTAAAACCTAATGCCTGATAGCGCTTGGTGTGTTCTCCTGGGACACGCAGGCTTTAATTCCAGCAAGGGTATGGGATACACTGAAGACAGGTCCTTCACCTCCTGAGCCACGTGAGTTTCTTCACTACAGAAGTTATGTACCATTTTCACTTAAAAAAAATGGAGTCGCCGTAATGGCATTTTCAGGGAGCCCAGTCTGAATAACCTGTGCAAGGTCCACTTTCAATGCATTCACTAGATGTTCTCCGGGGACCTGCGCCTCATTCCACCTCATTCCTGGATTTCAGCATGGGCGAAGTACCTCGTTGTTCACATCAAGGCAGTTCAGAGCAAGCAAAGGAAAATGCTAGCTGCTAAAGAATTTACAAAAGGTGAAAATAAAATGCCTACAAATTTTGGATACTTCCACAGGAATAAGAAAGGGGAGTTTTTCCTTCAGATGGCTTTTTAGATGTACATGCTCAAACCCAGCCTATGTTCTCTTTAGGAGTGACACATCATTATTTTAGTGCTGCTTTTCCTTTCTGAAGCCATCTATAATTCTGTGCTTTAAACATATTATTCACTGATTCTCCATTACATATACACAGAAAAATACAGTCAGGAAGTGTGACTTCTGAATCTGGTTTTCATAAAACCTGTGAATACTTTGATCTAGTACCTGCTAGAAGTCATTATAATTCCATAGAGAAAAGAAGCATACTTTACAAAGAAAATAAAATCAAGGATTTACTAAGAGACTTTTTATTAATAAATATGGAAATTAACAGTCTAGACTATGCTGCTGCCATTAATGTGTGACTGACTGTACAGCTGGACTAAAATAGCACCTTGTATAGTAGAGAAGGCATGAAACTACCTACATTACCATCAGTCAAGGCCAGCCTTTGACGTGTGGTAATTTTATATTGTATCAAATTTTACATTGTTATAATTAATATTAATAAATTACAACTGAATAAAAGTTAACCTACTTATAATGATAATAAATTAATGTAATAAATCATGTACAATTTATATTGTATATCATATTGCGGTTGAACTTTGAATTTTAGTCCTGATAATCTGTTTATAACGCCTTCTGAAGGTCTTGTCCAGAAGATGCTAACTAGCAGCACTGCCATCTAGCTACCCTCCACTCACATCGTGTATTTTCTGCCTCGCTGCTCTGTTCAAGTGGAACAAGCTCCAGAATTAGCTGAATATAGATAGATGCTCCTATACGTTTACACTGCTAGGTTGACCCTACGGGGCTAATGGAATAAAAGAGGGTATAACATGGAAGTTAAAAAAAGAAGTTAGTTCAAAGCATTGCTTCTGGATGATTTTCTGAAACTGTCCATGAAAGTAAGCTGGCACTTCCATACATGTGTTGGAACTGTGGGACGCACGGTCCACGAGAAAGGCGATGGAAAGCTGATAAATACTGGAAGGGAGACTGGAAATTAGAAGGGTTACAATGCTTCAGACAGAAAAAGGAATACCATTTTTTGGTAGGGTTGGGAAGTAAGAATATTTGGAAGAAATCAGTGACAGGATTGTTTCTAAACATCATTTGATTACTGTTAGTATTTTTACTAATGATACTGCTTTGTTCAGTCTTAAGATCAGAAGCAATTACTATACTTATCTGAGTGTCTGTCTAGAATAGCTTAGTCCGTAACACCAAGGCCAAAACCAAAAATGACTGAGAGCCAAATTGTGAGAAGTTCACAGGAAAGCTTAGGAAATAACAGGTCCAATAACTCCTGCAAAGTAGCTTCTCTTGAATCATAGAAACACAGAATGGTTTGGGTTGGAATGGACCTTAAAGCTGGTTCCAACACCCCTGCCATGAGCAGGGACATCTTCCACTAGTCCAGGTTGCTCAGAGCTCCATCCAACCTGGCCTTGAACACTGCCAGGGAGGGGGCAGCCACAGCTTCTCTGGGCAACCTGGGCCAGTGCTTCACCACCTTCATGGTGAAGAATCTCTTCCTAATATCTAATCTAAATCTGCCCTCTTTTAGATTACAGCCATTCCCCCTTGTCCTATCACTACACACCCTTGTGAAAAGTCCCTCTGCCTCCATCCTGTGGGTCCCTTCAGGTACTGGAAGGCTGCTCTAAGGTCACCCCGGAGCCTTCTCTTCTCCAGGCTGAACAGCCCCAACTCCCTCAGCCTGTCCTGTTGAACCTTTTCTGGTTTATTTTTCAGCCTTCGGGGTAAAACTTTCCTCAAGAGTCAAATCGGTGCTGAAGCTGTCTACAGAGTACCTCTGGGGGTCTTGACTCCTCTGAAATGTAAGTACGCCATCCTTATTAGATTTAAAATACATATTGAATTGGTTTCCAAAGTAAAGTTTAACTCACTGTGGAGATAAGTGAGTAATACAAATAGTTGTGTACAGGGTAGGCATTTCACTTTACTGCTCATAAGTTACTCATTATGTGACTTTAAGGGCCAATTTGTGGCCTTTCCCTCATTTGCTACCAGGGAAAAAGTGAGTTCCTAATTCGGTGAGATGATGAGCACCACGTGAGGGAGCATCCACGGCTGCTAACGAATCCTCTCGGGAGGGCTGTGGCCCAGCGACTGGGAGAAGAAAGCTGAAACGCGGCGCAACCTGGACGCACCGTGCCAGGTTCCAAGAGGAGCGGCAGAGACTCGCTGTGTAAACTTCTGCTCCCACTGCTCGCCTCGCACCGGGAGGAAACCTCACGCAAAGCTAGCTCAGACCGAGCACAAACATTAAAAGCGATATTGTGAAAGTGAAACTTTCAACATTGATCACGTCTCTAAACCTCGCCTCAGGCCGTGAACACTGGAAAGTAGTATTTCTTCACCTTACAGCTTAAAAGCTATATATTTTGCCAATAATCATTAATCCAATCGCTGTCGAGTTTCTTCCAGTTCCAGACAGGAGTAGGAAAACAAGGGAGATCCTACACAGTTCAAGAAGTATAACACAGGACATCAAAATCCGCAGAATCTTTTAACATGTGCATGTATGTTCAGGGTCGAAGGCAGAATGCCTCATAACTCTTCTGTTTCTTACCGACTCAGACATTTTGGGATACAACGTGGTTGCTGTAAACTGGTTGGACCCGCTGTAAATCAGTAACCCAGCAGGGCTGAGTGGAGCTAGCCAAATTCAGCTAACCAGCCTGCAAGAGACAGAACCACAGAATGGGGTTTGGGGTGCGGGGGACCTTGAAAGATCAGTCAGCGGCAAGTTTTATTTTTCTCCCACGGACTAAAAACCTTCCCAGGTCCTGCTTAACTGTGATTTCTGTGATTTACACTGCCCTTACAAAACCATTTCTCAGAGCATAGAGACAGCCCTGTCTTTCATATCTGCATGCGGGGAAGAAAATACATTTCTTGGGAGTTCCTGGCTGCAGTTTTCCATGGCAGTAACTTCAGTGGGATGCTTAAGACCATTTTCCTCTTATTCCTTGAGGCTGAAATCACTTCATTGATCCCCATATAAAAGGCAGCCTTCTTTACTATGCAAATAATTAACCCTTTTTAGAAAAGGTTTGTATCCTGTGGTTTTGTATCCTGTTCCTGCAGACACCGTGCATGCAAAATTCTCTTTGGAGTCATTTGAGAGCTTGGGAGGTGCTTAGCGGAGGTTGCCCAGAGAGGTGGTGGAGTCTCCGTCCTCGGAGATATCGCAAAGCCATCTGGACATGGTCCTGGGCAACCAGCTGTAGGTGGCCCTGCTTGAGCAGGGGAGGTAGACCAGATGACCTCCAGGTGTCCCTTCTAACCTCAACTGTTCTGTAAGCTTTTATTTCAAAAAATGAATGCAGAAAAAGTCCAGTAAAAAGAGGGCCCAAATCCTGCCCTCCTGTCTATATTATTACTGTTGTAATCAGCTCCCTTTCTAGAGGTGTCTGCGAGGACGGAATCCTGTCCTTTTCCCTGACTGAGTATTGCTACTGCTATTATCATAAAAACCAGTGCTACTAATAAACATTCACACAAAAAGATCCAAGTCTCATGGAAGGAGTACGTGTCACACCAATCTTCCAATTGGTGAGATGACACTGTAGATGTAGGGGTATATCTAAATAAATAAAGGAAGCCAAAGCTGCTTCTGGCATAAGCATTTTATGTACTGCATTACAGCACAAAGGCAGAACCAGCACACATCCCCGGGGAGAAAGCAGTACAGTTATCAGCAAACAGGAGTATCTCCTACTTGGCTGTGAACAGTTGCTACCAGAAAGGGAATTATCGAGGTCAGATCTCCGCTGTGCAAAGGATTTGCCCCAGCTACAGAATGCAGATAAGGAAAAAGTGTCTCTAAATCACCTCTCTGCTGACCAGTACCCAGCTGGTCAGGAATCAAGAAATACACAGTTTTTACTGGCAGTGACTGAAAACCGTTGCAGACAACTGTCCTCAGACAGCAGCATACCAACTCCACCTTTGCAAGCCCCGGCAGGTGCTGTACTACACCACATGGCTGGGCTGGGGAACTATAACGAAACACAGGAGCACACGTGGGCAGCGAGGAAACAAAATGTTATTCATATCCAGTGAGGTTAAGGCAAAATTCACTCCTATTCTGGGTTTAGATCAATATTTGCAGTTCAGGGAGCCTAGTGGCAGAGCGTCCCATTGACGAGTTCTAAGCTAAATTTCTTGCAGTGATTACTTTGAAATGCAAACTCGATGTCAAAGGATTACAAATGCATTGGGAAAAATGTAGTATTTCTGATTTTCATCTAGATGCTTCTCACAAGGTTAGAAAATGGCCCTCATTTTAAGGTGAGCAGAGTTTGCCAAAGAAAAGGATGGTATTAGTAGGATTATATCTAATAAAAAATAGGAAAGGGTGGTCAGCCAAAAACACCTCTGTGAGAGGAAGAGACCTCCTCACAATGACAGCTCCTGTACCAGCTGCTGCTACGGTGCCTTCCTCGTTGACTTCCACGTACGTCTTATGGACAACATTTGACAGCACCAGAGACTTTGCAAACGACATTGCAGAAAGATCAGCTTTTGATTCAGTGAAGATGTCAGTCATCCCCATCTCTTGTAACACCTCATTGAGGTTAAAGGTGCCTTCAAGCTTGAAGCGGGGGAGGTATACCTCCACTTTTGTCTCAAACATGTGCTCCGAAGAGGTCCACAGCATTAAATTTTCATCGGTCATCATGCTTTCAATCTAGAAGATGGGGAAAAAAAAGAGCTTAAAGTAGGGGGGCAGCTTTGAAAAGTTCAGATCTTTCCCCAGCCTTAATTCAGACAACCAGCTTCCAGCCGCAGTCCCTGCCTTACCATGGTCTGCTGCCTTACCTGCCCCAGCCCGCTGGTAGAGCCGTCAGCCGTGTCACCTGGCAGCAGGATGACCATGCTCAGTGACTTCTGAGCATATGGGAGTTCAAGGATCTGAGCACCCACCTCCTCGACGTAGCCCAATTTAAACATGCCTTTCTGATACATCATCTGCACAGGTTTTTTCTCATTCTATTTAAAAGAAAATCACACAGTTACTTAAGCAATACAGCTCTTAGCATTTAAACTTATTATAGGTGTAATATCAATAGTCAGGGTTTCAGCAAAAATCGACGTTAGGCTAAACATTTTTTCTTAATTTTGCTGGATCTACGGTGACACACAAAACACCAGCTTTGTCGTGCATAAATAAAGGGGAAAATTCTTTGAAAAGAAATCAACAATTTCCCCGAAACTAATCAGATAGTAAAACTGTTTAATAGTGTTACACTTCCAAAGAGGCTGATGCTGGCTGGATTTGCAAGTCCTAACTTGGACTGGGCCAAAGAAGAAATAGCCCTGCAAGAATCAGGCTGTCAGTTATCAGGTTGTTTAGAGTGGAAGCGATAAATGCCTTTCTCAGGCATGTTAGGTCTTCTTAGTCGGCCTTTTTTGTGATGGGGTCATTTGAAAGCTGTATAAAGGCTCAAGTTCCCTTTTACAGTTAGCTAACTTCTTAGTTAACTTCTAAAGCATCGAAAGAAGACTTTTGGTAGATGACATTTTCAGAAAAAATCCTGCTAGTGTGGATTAGCATATGAAGAAAAATCTATACAGCTTCTCCTTATCTCATAGTTTCTCCTACTGCAGCGGTGCACTAAATGTTCTCAGCTATAGACCATTGTCAATATCCATATTCAGAAGATATATTTAAAGTCACAAATCTAAGTACCCAATATGACAGTTTCTTACCAGTGTCCTAACAATGGAATGCAACACAATAACTAGAAATATGAGTTTTTCTTTGATATATGAGGAACACTCAGAAGAGACTTTTTCCCATACACAGCTCTGCAACTTAAGACCTGACCTGAATCTGCTGGGTTGTTTTGTTTTGTTATAGATAAGAACTAGTAGAATATTGGCAAAACATATGGATTAAATGAAAGTAAACGGGTTTGATTGTCTTTTTTGATAATATGTGTTAGACTTAAAGGCCACACACAATACTTGGAGAAGTGTGCTTGTTGAAGACCTACCTTTGCAACCATATCAACAATACCTTAGTTAAACAAAGAATGCTTTGGTGATATGCCTACAGCAGAAAAAAGGACTAAAAATTAAAACATATTTAAAATTAATTTTCAAACTTAGCAAATACTATAAAGAAACCAAAATACCCTACAATAATTTCTCCCTTTCTGAGTTGCAACTGTATTTTTGTAGTTTTTTACTGTCTGGGCTAGTTTGTTAGGACCATTTTAATATCTCAAATGTGTAGCTAATATTAAAATATATTGGACATAGAAACACCAGGGTGACCCCTCGGAGCCTAAATGAAATGGGATGTTCAGATTTGCTTCCATCTATGACAACTATCTGCAATGACTACTGCGTTCGAAAATGCTAATCAGGGCTGACACTTGTGTTTTGCCAGACAGCTAAGCAAAACTCTGAGTTGTTGCAACTTCTCAGTCTTGCACACTTTTTTCAGTAAAAATTATGTTTTTCTGTGAAAACCCCTCCTGCCACCTCTGCCCAAGAGGAGAGGCAGGTTAAGTTCCCAGCACACCCACACCCTGCTCACAGAGCAGCTGAGCCCTGGACGCTGTGCTTCTATGTGATGCTTGCTTCGTTGCTCACAGTATCTAGGGCAAATAATGTTTTACATTTCTAGAGATTTACAGGATGCAGATGTACCTGATTCAGTTTAAAATCTCGCTGTACTGTTTTTTGTTCCTCAAACTTGTGTTCCCAGGATGCTTTGAAGTAGATTACATTCACCAGCACCAGCAATGCACGTGTGCTGATCACACCAGGAGCGAAGAGATCCTTGATTTTGCCTAAAGGAAATTTTGGAATGCACAAGTATTTGTTAGTTGTTATTAAGACTGCAGACTGAGATTCAATGACTTGTCCATGAACTTAGCTTTGGAGAAACTTAGAAACCCAGTTCTTGGTTTATTCAAAGGACAGGGACAATATAGGCAAACAAATGGTAGATTCCTCCTCGCTGTTACCAGTCAGGGAGGACAGGGGGGAGTGGGGTCACCAAATTAGCCAACTGTCAGTGTTAGTGACAGTGTTATGTGCCAGGTGGCATTACCCACAGGGAAGGAGGCAGCACCATTAATCACATATTTCAGTTTACAGGAGGGCATCTTTCCTGTCGCACCAAGCGGAGCAGTTAACCCGCTGTGGAGCTTTTGACTTCCTACACAGAGGCTGAGGCAGGAGTTAGCAGGTCCACAAGCTTTATATGAGCACCAGGAGCAACGACGGGCTCCAAACTCTGTGCAAGGTAGCTCCTGAACCTGTGGGGTTAACAGCTCTTGCCCACACTGGTCACAGGCTGCTCTGGCAGTACAAAGAAAGGTTTGGTGAGGAGATGGGCAACTGAGAAATTACAGATGCCTTCAATACCGTTTGCCTGTCCCCCAGTAAGTTCTGGTTTATGTTCAGCCAGAATATTTAGAAAATTCTCATCCTGCTGCTCTGGCAGCTCTGGCAAAACTAAAGGAAAACGGAATATACCATGTTTAGTCTAATCAGCAAGAACCAATGGCCCCTCCTAGCCTGTTAAAGGCAAGAGCCGGTTGATTGTCATTTGTGACAGCGAGTCTTGCTGGTGGTCACCTCTCTCGTCTTTGTGGGCATTGCTCTTACATGTAACCAGGTCCTTGGTCGTCCTCCCTCCACCCCCAGGCTGTTCCCAGTCTCACCATGAAGCTCACAGCTTCCATCCCCTGCTGTCCCGTCTCTGCATTTGTGGCTGTTCATGGGAGCAATTTGTCTGGTCAAGCCTTAGAGGTATTACTGCAATTATCATGCCAGGCATAAGAGTGGGAATACAGAAGTATTTGACAACAAACACACCTATAATTCAGAAATAATTTAGCTTATAACTTACTCTAACTTTTCGAGAGCAGATGGGAAGACAAACTATCTTTAAACAGCATGAGACTGAGCACCAAGAAACATGCACAAGTCTGTGTTTTTCATACCCTGGAATTTGTTTTGCTGAAGCAGTGGAAGAAGGCAGTGATAGTATGGCTGTGGTTTTGCTTTGGTTTACCTTGTGTCTCACTTTCAACCCAAGCGTTAATTTTCATTCTGGCATCTTCAGCAGCACCATGGAAGTCCACTGTTTGCAGCATTGCTCCATACAGTTCCTCAGTGCACATTAGAAATTGCTGTAAAGCAAAATAAAGACTACGAATCGGTCAAATCTGTTAAGCACTTATTCCCTTCTGAAAGAAATCAGTACTTCAAAACTATTTTAGAAATGGTGAGGGACCTGTTGACTCTGTAAGGCAATATTTCATTTTGGAAACACGAACTATTTGAAGTTTATTCTTTGAAGAAGAGATAATTATTGTATTGCATAGGTAAAAAATTAAATAAGCAAAAAGAAAACCAGAAGAAAGAGTCTTCCCATGGAGAACTGCATACCTGAGGTCCAGATAAAAATAAAAAATTGGGGAAGATGCAAGATGTGTTGTTTAGTGCTTAAGTATCCAAATCAACAGAAATAATCAATGGAAAAGCAAAGATGTGACTTGCAAGTTAACCATACCAGGTAGTCCAGAGACCGCTCTGTCATTCCATAAGAAATAAGTTCAGCACAGCAGATCTATGCGGGAAACTATATAACGTCTCGGGTGAAAAGCCCTCTCCAAGCTTACTGCTGCCCCAGCCATGCCACTTACAAGTCCAGATGAGGCTTACAGACAGCTTGAATAGGCCACTTTTGGCTGTACTGCAGACATATGCCAAAAGTGAACAGACTTGTGCTTTTTTTTTAACTGTAGCCATTGATATCCACAGGGTGGGTTTTTTTTAAAAAAAAGAATTTAAAGCAAACCTTCTTATTGCTTTCCCACCAGCCCCAAGAGAGCTGGCTCCAAGAAGCACATCAAGTGCTCCAAAATACGTAGCAGGGGGACAACAGCAAGGCTCACGAGGGAGCTTGAGGTCAGGGCCACACCAGTTAGCAGACACAGGTAACTTACCTGCCGGAGTTCAAATCCTTTTTGTATAAAGAGATTGTTGGCCAGGGTTAAAACATATCTTTCGCCAAGGTTTTGTAGTTGTAAAAGCAGTGCCTGGAATGCTTTATGGTCAAGTCCCCCATCCTTGTTACACTGGGAATATTACAAACACAACAATTATAAAAATTCCTCCATATAGCTTTGGTTGTTAATTTGCACCCTGATTAGATTACACTGCAGGGCTAACTCCTGCTGTACTGATTTTTAAATCCAGCTAGTCTAAGTTTTATAGCCTGATCCTCCTTCAGATGAGATCACTGGAGGATTTTGTATTGACTTCACGGAATAATAGTAAATAATAAAACAGCACCTTGTATCAGGCATTCCCTAGTGGATCAGGCAGACGCTGTGTGTGTGGGATCTTAACTCCCTCCAGTGGCTGACTCCAGTGCTTTATACCCAGTAACCTACCGTGCAGTGAAGAACAGGTTCCAGTGCTCCTCACCCAAGGACGCACCTGTGAGAGGGAAGGCTGTCTCTCCTGGCTTATTTCTGGCTCCATTTCTGGGGCTGCGCTCTCAAGATCAGATCCAGGGCTCATTCTTCCTGCAGCTTTCTGGACATGGAGCACCTGCAGTGGAAGACATCAAATTACAGCAACTGTAACTGGGATAAAAGCATTCTCCTTGTTTAAAAGATTTGCTGTGCTGTCCTGGATAAGTGGTGTTAAATTATGAAAGATATTTTCTCAGCTTCAGTCAGGCTGAAATGACAGACTTGAAATTATTCACATATTCATGTTCAATTTCACATTTCTGTATTAGCAAACCAAGAAGAACTTGCATTTACTCCCTCAAAATGTTACTTTCCACTGCCTCAAAATGTTTATATTTGATTTGTATTTTTATTGCTACTGTTACCCTAAATTTCAAAACAAAAAGTTGCCTCAGGCAAAGACAGAAGAATAGTTTTCTTCGAAAGTGTCAAAACTGGCTTTTTGCAATCATTCTTAGTCTTTGCATCAGCTTAGGAAATATATCAATACCACAGCGCTCTTAATGGAAACCAGTCCTTGTTTCTGATGTGCAAATATCTCACTGAAGAATTTCCAGCAGCTTCTCCGTCATAATAATGTTGCATCATACATAGACTTCATCTTTTTTATTGACGATACTGGATCTCCATTGCCTGCCGAACATAAGCAAGAGTCCCAGTGTATTGGGTTGACGTGCAAGGTTGTGGTAGCCAGGGGGCTGCAGAGGTGGCCTCTGTGCAAAGAGATTGGGGTCAAACAGAGCTGGTTCCAGCCCACCCCAAAATGAGTCGAGTCTGTTTTGCTGTGACAGTAATCGGTGAGTGATCTCCCTGTCTCAGCCCATGAGCTTTTTCATCTTATTTTCTCTCCCTGTCCTTGTTGAAGAAGTGGAGTGAGAGAGTGGCTGGGTGGGCCCCTGGCAGCCACCAGCCAAGGTCAACTCACCACACTCTGGGACCTCACGAGGAGGCCATGTCTACCTCGGCTGCGGGTGACCCAGCAGTCAGACTGTGCGCATGGCAGTGTTAGGATATGATGGATGAAGATCTACCAGTACAGAGCCAGCTACTGACAAGAACCTCTGACTTAGGGTTATTAGTCTTTTACTGCTCATGCACAACAAACAAGAAAAGAGAAGAAAGATTGTGGAGCAGAACTTGGCCTGCAGGGAGCAAAGGTGCAGCAAGACCAGAGGGGTGGCCTTCTTCACCCCCTCCCTGCACACCTGGGTCCCCATGAGCTCTGCAGGTGAGACGTCTTGAATGTCATCAGTGGTAAGCGAGCTAAGGCTTCCAGCCGAGGTGCAATCACTTCAGGTTTCTGCAACTCTCCCCTCTACCCACCCAGACTCAAGCTTTCAGGATTCTCACAGCAACCACAAGAGGAAATGCCTGCTGGTAATTTTGGATCAGAGTCTGATATTCTATCAGCAGGCTGGGAGAAAGCCGGAGTGCCCCGCCGCGATGCATCACCTCCTCTCACTCAGCTCTTGCTCCGTGCTCCTGAGTCTGCACGGTGCGACTCACACAAGCAAGGATCGTAGCGCACCAAGCACGACTGGGAAGGCAGTCGAAGCTCATGTCCGTGCTTGTTTCCAATGAGACACTCACACACACGTCGTGATAGGATGCCCAGCATTTCCATTAAGGGAACAGCAAGCAATGCGGAACCATCTCGGCGTGTTTCGTTAATACTTACTTTTTCTATCTGAGCAGCAGTATTGTTTCTTGTGCCTAAATGGATCAGGGCCAGGGCAACAGAGATGCTCATTGGAGAGAAGACAATGTTTGCGCCCTCTGAATTTCTGTTGAGCTTATTGTAGAGATCAAGGCAAAACTCAGTAATTGGTCTAGAAATGGAGCCCATCCTGAAGCAGCGGCTGACTGGGTGCACAAAAGAAAGAAAAAAATTAGTTAATGCAGCTTGTTGCCTAGCTAGATCACACTGCGAATCTTGTGTCTGCCCTGAGATTGTCCCTGAGGTTGCTTAATAATAGAAGTGGGCTAAATTCTGAGAGTTTGAAACAGCCAACCTTTCATACATATGTCAGTCCACGCTACACAGCAGGAGCAAGGACACAGCGGGTCTGGAAAAGGGACCCACGCTCACAACATGCGCGAATTCCTCATAATGGACCATTTTTCTGTCTTATCCCATGGTGTATCTTATTTCAGATCATGGCATTGAAATAAGTGAACTGTGGATTATGATTTTTCCTCTCCAAACTGGTTTGATATATAGAATTATATCAACTCTTTCCTCTTGTAACAACATATGATTAGTGACAGAAACTTGGTGACAGAAACTACACCTGCATATAACCATGTCTGACAGAGCTGTGGTATGAGGGTTTCAAACAACAGGTTTATACAAAAAAAATCACTATTAATTTAATATAAAAAGGGCTATTTATTTTTAACAGCTATGGAGACTGAACTACATATTGAAACATGAACAGTTTGAAATACACTTTTTCCTTCCTCGTGAGTTTTCCAGTTGCCACAGATTCAGACAGGATACACAATTAGCATTTCCAAACAAAGCAATAGCTCAACAGCCCTGAAAAGAAGTCTGTAAGTTCCTGCTCAATGATATGACAAGATCTGTGTCACTCTTTTGTACTAGAAACGTAACAGTCTGATACCTTTCCCGTGCGTCATTTACATTAAATCCACTCTGCTAAGAACAAGTTGGGACAAAGTTCCAGCTTGGTCCTTGCAAGCAGGAGGCCATCTGAAAAAAAGGGGGGGTTAGAAACTCCTTTCCTGTCCCTTAGGATAAGAACTGTAAAGCTGTTCTGCGGATACCAGTGAGATCACATGAACTTTTCTGGAATCACTATACCCCAAAAACTCTGCATCACTTTCAGTGTCAAACAAATGATATTTTGGACGGCACACCAGAAAAATGTGTGAAAATCAAAGCATACACTCCTGCCTGCTTCCAGACATAGAGATGAGTAGCTGTGGCCCGTGTTCCACAAAGATACTTTATTTATGGGCAAACAGACCTCCACAGCATGGGGAGAAGGCCCTCACATCTCCCACAGCACAGGTCTGGCTGGCTCTAGCTTTCAGCCTGCATCAGAACAAGCGTGGGTTGGGTCCATAGCAAGCTGCCAGAGCTCCTCTCCGTTGGAAAGATGGGTGAGTGCACAGCTGCGTGGTTATTCCCGCTGCCCGCAGAAAGCCACGGCACAGCTCTTATCTCAGCCCTGTGCTGCCCAACTGCTGCAGCCCACTCGGCCAAGTTATGTGAGGAGCTCCAGCCTGTGTCATCAGCAGGCTAAGGGTGGGAAAAGGCTGGTGCAAAGCAAAACTTCAGGATTTTTCATCAGCAGAGCCTTTGTACAGCCTGTCCTGGGCTGTCGGTATCCAGCAGCCGCTTTGAGAGGGGTCTAGAGCCTTCTTGGGAAGCGGCTGCCTGGCACTGGGGACCTCCATCCCCTCCCAGCCAATGCTCCCCTGCCACCCTGTTCATCCACTGAGGCCCCAGCTCTGCTACCGCAGCCACAGCCCCCCCCCACACACAGACCCTGCCCTTCACAGAGCTTTCTTTACTCCAAGAACTGCTCAAAATGTCTTGCGTTGTCCTCACGGATGCAGAGCGCACGCTGCCTCTTCCTCAGCCACGAGCCAGACACAGACTTTGCATGAGAAGCTGGGGCTCCGGCGCCAGGAGTTATTGGGACGCAGCGAGCTGATGTGGCTCAGCCGGGACGCAGCGTTTGTCTGCACAAACCATCTTAGCCCGCAGCAAGTGCCAGGCGATGGGAATGAACTCAGCCCACAGCAAAACAGACTTTGCCAAAGACAGACTGCTTCAGCGGCTTGGAAGAGCTGAGAAGTCAAGGTGCTGAACATATGAAGGTGCCACGTGTGGCAAATGCAGACGTTTCTTGCCTTCTGACCAGCTTGAAAAGCACAGCAGTAATCAGTGCTTCATCGTGTTTCTGACTGATGCTCTGTGGAAAGAACCTGCGATGCTGAAAGAATAAGATCGTACGTGGTTCATACGGAGACGTTTGTTTTACCCTGAAGCCCAGAAGTACGTCACGTAAAGACCTAATACAATTGGGCAAAACAGAGAAGAAATACCCAAAAGGTTCTCTGAACAAACAAGTTAAAGATGAGTTATATCTCATTAATTCCGAAAACAGCTGTTCTAGCTCTGCTTTTTCTGTCTTTGTATGTTTGCATCTTTCATTTTCCTTTTATTAACACAGTCATCTTACCACAAGAAAAAGACATTGCACTAAATTATCACTTCCCTTTTCTTCCACCTTCATTACCTACTGTCCAGAACCTTCTGAAAACAAAACTCAGCGCTTCTTTAGTGCTGAAGTTTGTGTTGCTCCACTTCCACACCTGCTGGAAGGTCTGAAATGGAGCTGTGAGATCGTTCACGGTGAATGTAGGTCATGAGGCGTATTGTAGGTGTGCCCAGACCTCAGAACGACTCAAGGAGAAAAAAAGGAGTTAACAAACTTCCTCTGCAGGAAGGAGGCACCTCCACCCTACCAAGGGTGGAGGGAGAGCCCAGGAGCTGGGAACCGGTTTTAAAAGCGCGTGCCTGGCGTACAGAGGTGGCCACTCCTTCAGAAAAAGCAGCAGGCTGTCCCCAGGGAGATGTCCGGCTGCAAACACTACGGCCAACTCCATGGCTTTGTGAGTGGGAACTACTTAGAGAGCTGCGCTGGAAACCCGAAGCAAGGGAGGGGAGGTGTGGGCTGGTGGAGGAACCTTCTTACTGCAGAACAAAAGGATTTAGTGAACTTTCTTAGTCTAAACTGGGGTGGGCACAAGTGTATGAACGATTCCAAATCATGAAGCCGTGTGTGTAATCTGTGTAGTCATTCAATCAGTGAGAGTTTCAGAGTTACTGTGAGGACAGTGGACGTGGTGGACAGCAATTGGTAACGTTACTTTTAAAAGACCTGGGATTGGTAAGGAGAGAGGATATAACATCAAAAGAAGTGTTCCAGGAAGATCATAGCTGCCGTTCTGCACTGGCCAAAGCGTCTGCACTGAGCATTAGCAATAGTGCAGAGACAGCAAGCAGGGCTGGGGCTTTACAGCTGATGAAGGGAGATGCTTTGCATGATGGTTCAGTAGCTTTTAACGTACTCTGGCAGATGGAAATCGCTGGCACTATTATTTGTGAACCAGCAGCTACCCTGGAAAAGAGCTTGCTTCAGAAGAAACCACGATATACCAGAGACCTTGCAAAGATGACAAACTTCTTCCATGGCTGTGTGAAATGAAGAACACTCCTTTTCTGTAACTATTCATGATCTGTTCTCTCTTTAGAGACTGTTTTCAGCCAAGGGTAGATTAAGTCAAGACAAAAACTCTCAAAGAATAAAAAGCTGTGCTCAACGTTACCATAATTAATAGGTGTATTAGGTTATATTATGCAGTCAATAGGAGGAGGCAGTAAATAAGGTGAGGAGGCAGTAAATAAGGTAAGGAGGCTAAGAGAGCTGTAGCCTTGTTTTTAAGGTAATTCTATATTTAATACAAGGTAAAGCAAGAAGGAACCTGTCTTCCCTGATGGCACAAGATAATTCCGGTCGTAAGTTTTACTTATTCAGTCTGCCTCCCATTAAGGTGCTTTAATGTGCATTCATTTCTCACAAACAAGGGAAGACAGAATTGGCAGAAATTAGATGTTTCTATCCTAGAAAAGGAGCACATGCCAGGCAACACAGCCTCCTCAAACAAAAGATCTATGATTGGTAGAAGTGACTTTCTTATTTTTCATGACCATTCCTACAAAAAGACGTTTCCAAACGTTTCTGTGCTGACTTTGAGTGGAAGGGACAAACAGCACATAAGCAAAATGAAATTTCCTACAACACAGAAATTCTCATAATCCCTGTGTGGCACAAAACATTTCCAAAGTAACACGCTGTAAATTAAAAAACAATACATTTCAGTACAAAATAACTTATCAAGGGAAATGTTACCAACTTCATTTTCCAAACAACTTCACCTCTTGGGCTGCTACTTGTAGGTCAGAAAGGGCTTTTTCTGACTGCGGATATTATTTTGCATCAGCATCTCTAGTATCTTTTCTGGAGGGCAGAGAAGCCCTGGGGAAATTTCAGATTCAAAAGTCTGTGAAATTTAGGCAAGAATCTTTAGATTCGTATCTTTGGACACGTGCTCCTAAATTCCTCATCTATGTCCCACTGAAAACCAGTACTTTTCGTGCGAGCTCTTGAGCCACCTGAATTTTAGCAGAGTGCTTTGCTGCCTGCAGCCTGTAAAGGCATCTCCCCTTCTGTCCTATCTGTAAGCATGTTTACTTTGCGAACCTGTAGACTACTTTGGATCTGCAAAAACAAAAATTCAGAAGTTATTTTTGAAAAAAAAAAAAAAAAAAAAAAGAAATGTT
>Ga0065711_1035424_pt1 | contig 22351 bp, 14 predicted proteins | sample Hoacrofraction12_FD_59098 | JGI IMG/M metagenome (GOLD analysis project Ga0065711, IMG submission 59098) | Hoatzin crop microbial communities from Cojedes, Venezuela - Epithelial fraction 12 v2 (version 2) | ecosystem: Host-associated > Birds > Digestive system > Esophagus > Crop | place... | reverse complement strand
AGCCATTGAGAAAGTTCTGATAGTGCACATGGTGTGGGTTAGCAAAAACAAGATGTGTTCAAGGACGTGGAGGCAGTCTGTTGCTATTGGTGTTAGTGCATAGTTACCAATCATAAGGGAATCTGGGGCGTGTGAACAGCGTGTGATTTATGTCTGTAGTCTGTCTGATATAAGCGTAATCGTGTGTACAGATATGGAAAATGTATATAACCGCACAAGCGGGAGAATAAAGGATCCGACTGTGCATCGTGCCAATGCGTGTGTGAGTCGTTCCCGTCCTTTCACGGATGCTGAAACTCGGCACAGGGGCATTCCTCACAAGAAAATCATCACAGCCTTGCAATTACGAGCGAACATCTACCCCACAAGGGAATTTCTTGCAAGGGGTGGGAAAGACAATCAGTTGAAATCATGTCGGCACTGCGGGGCAGACAGTAAGAACTGGTAGGTTCTATTATTATTATTATTATAATTATTATTATTGGTTTTATTATGAGCAAGCTGTTCATCAGCAGTGCACAAGGAAGAAACGCAGTTAACGCTGCAGTGAAAAAACTTGGATAAATATAAAACAATTGATCTGAAATATAATAACATCTCTCAGGTGTGAACTGATGTTCTTCACTACTGCAATACTTTTAGCCAGACTGCAGTTGTTCATCATGGATAATTCTACTTGCATTTGATGATTCAGAAGCGGGCACTGCAAGGGTGACACTGTAGATTTAATGAAGTTCCCTCCTCATGATAGATTTCCAAACAAAATTTGACAAATACTCATGCTTTTACCAGTACTTCTGGGGCTATTCTGTGTTTAATGAAAATTAAAGATAAGTCCAAGTATATTCATTCTATTTGTATTCTAGGAACTGATATTTGATTCATGTTTATCTAAGGCAAACAAGACATCTCAGTGACTGCCCTTATAATCTGTACTGCAGTAACTGAATTTAGTATATTAAATTAGTGTACTGGCTAGAAATTTTTTTTTTGTAAATGGTTCTGAGTACAGACAATGTCTCCATCTTAAAAAAGAACCTTAATCTTAATGAAAGCTTTCAAAGCCCAAATGTCAAGGTGACATTATGGAACACCAGGAGTTATATCTTTCAGTTAATATTGCACTCTGTATATACTGAATTTTTCTGAGAAGACTGTAGCAGAGAAGTGATCCACTCAAACTCATTTTCATTCATTTTTGGGTAGTAGTCATGTTCCACAGGTACTGTTTTTTTGCTAAGTACCACCTGTAATTGTTTAGGACATGTTTGAAAAGTCCTAAGGTTCTTGCTTTCTCTCAGAAAAAGGCCAGTTAGCTTATCTTCCAGACAGAGTGTGAATATTGATGGATAATATGAATCTATCTCACTTTTATTAGAGTAAATTCACTGTTTTATTGCCATCATTGTCACTATTTCACATTTAAATAAACAGCATTTTTTTCTAATAATTATGGAACAGCTCAGAAAATATGGACAAAAAGAATCATGACAGGAATGTGTCCATAAGAGTAACCATATGGACACCATATTGATTGGTACAGAATTGCCATGGCGTGCCATGGTATTGCTATGGTGTGACAATTGGTATGATTGCCACTATGTGATTCTTTCTGATGACATAAATCAGCTTAATTAATCTCCTGTAGTTTGGCTTTAAGAAGAAATTGTAGCCGTGTATCAAACACTATCTTACTTATTTACAAGGAAATATAATATCCTCTCACCCTGAACATTAGGATCAAACTGGAAATGGTTTTTGTTCTCAGATGTACTTTCGATCTTGAGGTCTCTGTTGACAATTCTCTCCAGATTACAAGCTATTGTAGTTTAAGCTATTTTGAGTTTTCCCCAAAGTTTCTCAGCACTCGTCACACAGAAGTTCTCTCTGCTGCAATTTAATTTCCCGTATATTTATTTTTAAAACTTTTGATGTTATTTTAACTACAGCACAAAACTAGTATAAAGAACAATCAGCATTTTAACTGTAGGTGACTATTGTTTTAGATTGAGAACAGCAGAACAGGAGGAAAAAAAAACAGTATGCAATATTTGTGTTTTCTCTGCTTGCAATGACATGGCTGCCTTTGCTTGCAGACTGTTCAGAGATCTAACCAGCAGTGATCAAGAAGATGCTCGATGTTTGTGTGATGGCATTAAACAGAGCTAAACATTTTGAAATCCATCATGTAACTAAGATTGTCCTATGCCTGTAAACTATCATTCATTGCAGTTCTTTTTAAGACCTGTACACAAAGTGAAACGAAAAATATACACGAAAAATTTCTCTTTAAACTCAGCAAATATGGTCTATTTGAGGACTGTCAGTGTAAAGAAACCCATTGTACAGCAGAATACTACCAATGCCTCGTTGTCCTTTCCTAGAGACATAACAAGGAGGGGGAAAAAGAACTTTCAACAGCTGTTGTAAGAGTTGGAGGTACCAAGCATTTTTGGTACCACTGTTCCCTTGTCAAAACAGCACCCAGTTTCAGGTGAAGGAGTCAATTATTCACCTGTGGGTGAGAGAAGAACATTGAATGGTGACTTATGTTTGGTGGGTAGAATTGAGGATGAATGGCTGTACCTCAAGTATGAGGCTAACTATGAGAAAAGAAACATGTTATTTTCGTTCTGCTTTAGTATAGAGTTATAACCTCACCACAAAAATTGTTGTGCTTGTCTGAGTTTTATTATAATCTCTTTTATGTATTGTCATGGATCCAAACTATTTTATGGCTCACAGTAGACCCGAATTATCTACTCTACCTACAGTTGTACATTTTGATAGGTCTCTTACTTGCATGTGGAAATATTGGATATTTCAATCCAACCGAATATCTGTCAAAAAATTAATAGAACTGGGGATTGTCCTCTGTATAAAAGTCAACATCCCTCTCCACACACACAGACTTTTGGCTTAACCAAGAGAGCTAACCTGAATTAGATGAAATGTACGGGAGATAAAGAATGTAAACATGGTTTTGATGGTCATATTGGAAAAATTAGAAAAAAATGTAGATTAAAACTTACCAAGAAAATCAGAAGTATAGCTAAAACTGTGTATATTTATAAGACAGCCATGCATTTCAGTAACCGTGTGGTTTTGTTATGTATCACTTTGTCACTATAGAGACACCTGACAATATGTTTCCTTGACAGGCAACTACACGTGGAAAGAATACTAAAAAACTAGTTTATATTACATTTTTGATCACAAAAATGGCATTATTTTAAAATATCTTATTTGAATTATTCCTTTTATCTTTTGAAGATAATCTTGTGACTTCCAGCCCAATTAGATTTATCACTAAGATATACCATGCCTGCCTGTGTTGTGCTAATGTCACAGAATTACAGAATTCACACAAATGACAAATGAAAATATCACCTATGGGTGATACTACAGTTTTGCATAGACAGCCTCACTATTTTCAGCATATATGTATTTATGTCTCAGAATCACCGAGAAGAGTTGACTCTGTTTTTACTCCCCTCAGTAAGAATTTCTAAATATTGCTAAGATCCTCCCTAAACCTTCCCTTCTCTAGGTTGAACAGTCCAAGATCACTCACTCTTCCCTCAAATGGGAGATGCTTCAGCACCTTTATCATCTGTGTGGCCCTTCTCCGGACTCTCTGCAGTACGTCCATGTCTCTCTTGTACTGGGGAGCCCAGTACTGGGCCCAGCACTTCAGATGTGGCCTTACCAGTGCTGAATAGAGGGGAAGGGTCAATACCCTCCACCTGCTGGCAATAATCCTCCTAATGCAGCCCAGAATGCTGCTGGCCTTTGCTGCAAGATAGCCATTGCATGCTCACAGTCAATTTACTGTCCACCAGGACTCCCAAGGCCTTTCAGAAAATCTTGTTATGAGAAGGAGCTTTAAAAGTTGTTCATATTTAATGTTTCCAACTATTCTTCATGTTTTTAGGTTGACCAATCACTTCAAAATAATATTTTTGTAGATAACATTTGCCAGATTGATTAAGAAGATGCTGGATTAAAACACAAGATGTGATATGGTTAGAAATATAAAGAGATGACTGTCTAGCTGTAGTAAAAGCGGTAGTAACACCTCATGCTTGCAGTATTTAGAGTGTTTCATCCCAGGATCTTAAAGTTTTAAAGACATTGATTGTTATTCCAGCTCATCTCCATCTTGGGAGTAAAATACAATGATATTATTATTTCAGTTATACAACAGATAAACTGAGGTGTAACAAAGATCCATGACTGACCACTACTGTAACTGCATAGCAGAACCAGGAATGCTGTCAGCTTTCTATTGTCAGGGACAGTGGGCTGATGGCTACCATAGAAAATGGAAAAGCACTGGTAACATATAATAACACAAAAGAACATGTTGTCACAGCGCAGAAACTCAGGATGGCAGAATTTCAGTCCCGGACATTGACTGCCCAACCCAACGTGCTGCCTCATATAGTGCGTATTCCTCAAATGCTGAGTGCCATGGAGACATCCAGTTGTGGGGAACCAAATTGCATCGTATAATGCTGTTGTTAAAGTACAGCTGGACATAAATAGCTGAAAAGCTAAAGTGCCACTTTACCTACATCATAGGTAAATCTTCAGCTAAATAAACAACGTTCAGTAACTGAAAGTTCATAGTACAAGAAAGAAGCCCAGGCAATCTTACTCTTGCTTTTCCTTTTTTTAGTACTAGATAGTACTGGTCTCAGAATAAGCCATAGATCCATTTTGTAGGCAGCCACAGTAAGAGGAAAGACTCACTTGGGATTAAGGTTGAACTTATTACCCTTGTTCATTTAAAGCTTAAAAAATATTGCAGAATTGGCTTTGAAGGAAGTGTCCTATAACATCGCCAAAACTGAGAGTATAGATTTAAAGGTACTTCTTTTAATAGGTTTGTTATTCATTTTTGTTTACCAGTCTTTTGAAACTTTTTTTAGGGAAGAAAATATTTTTTTGCCACTGCAGATTGGGCAGCTGCTCTGAGGAAAGCAGCAGGCTTTAAAATGCATTAATTTAGCCTGAGATTCAAAAAGAGCTGCACAGTTTTAATTTGTACTACCGTTATTTTTATTGAGTTTGCATAGCAAGGTTTTGCTAGTGGGGGCGACTACAAGGGTGGCTTCTGTAAGAAGCTGCCAGTCGCTTCCACCATGTCCGACAGAGCTAATGCTAGCTGGCTCCAAGACAGACCCACTGCTGGCCAAGGCCGAGCCCATCAGCGACAGTGGTAGAGCTTCCATGGTGACATCGTTAAGAAGGGGAAAAAAAACCCCGGACAACAGTAACTGCACGCGGAGAGAGGAGTGAGAACATGTGTGAGAACCAACTCTGCAAACACCAAGGTCACTGAAGAAGGAGGGGGAGGAGGTGCTCCAGGTGTTGGAGCAGAGATTCTACTGCAGCCCATGGAGGAGATCATGGTGAGGCAGGCTGTGCTCCTGCAGCCCATGGAGGTCCACAGTGGAGCAGAACTTCACCTGGAGCCCAGGGAGGACCCCACACTGGAGCAGGTGGATGTGCCCGAAGGAGGATGTGACCCCATGGGAACCCCATGCTGAAGCAGGCTCCTGGCAGGAGCTGTGGTCCCAAGGAGAGAGGAGCCCATGCTGGAGCAGGTTTGCTGGCAGGACTTGTGAGCCCATGGGGGACCCGCACTGGAGCAGTTCATAAAGAACCGCACCCCATGGGAAGGACCCCATGCTGGAGCAGAGGCAGAGTTTGAGGAGTCCTACCCCTGAGGAGGAAGTAGCGGCAGAGACAACGTGTGATGAACTGACTGTAACCCCCATTCCCTGTCCCCCTGCGCCACTTGGGGGGAGGAGGTAGAGAATTTGGGAATGAAGCTGAGCCTGGGAAGAAGGGAGGGGTGGGGGGAAGGTTTTTTAAGATTTGGTTTTATTTCTCATTACCTCTCTCTTGTTTCGGTTTGTAATAAAGTAAAATTAATTTCCTCAAGTTGAGTCTGTTTTGGCCGTGATGGTAACTGGTGAGTGATCTCTCCCTGTCCTTATCTCGACCCATGAGCCTTTCATTATATTTTCTGTCCCCTGTTCAGCTGTGAAGGGGGGTGGCAGGGTGGCTTGGTGGGCACCTGGCATCCAGCCAGGGTCAACCCACCACATTACTACAAATATTTATATCATTTGGAAAATTACCTGCTTTAGGCAATTTTGGCAAAAGACATTGCACAGGAGGGAAAGAAGAAGCAGACAAGCTGCCTTTCCCACTTCTTCCTTTCCTCAGCTCTATGTGCTGACACTGGTCATTTTCCCGCATTTTGCCATCTCTAGATTAGAATATAGTAGATACTAGTTTACAAATACCTACAATTTTCCCCTTGTATGCAACGAAGACAATCCCTTTCCATGTGTTCAGATGTTGTATATTAGGCCGAATTGAACTGAAAATTAGTTGGGAAATCTGTGTGAAAATATGAAAGATTAATTTTAAATATTTCTGTATGAGAAAGACTTAATCCTGGGGATTTCAGAAGTGGTTAAGGATTATCCAAATTTTTAAAACAGGTTACTAATCACTGTCTTCTAAGAAAATAATTATTTTTTACTTTGTGGGGAGTCACCACTTTTATTGATACCACCCCATGACATAACATCCTCTGAATGAAGTCACTTCATTACCATATGGCACTTCCTCCCATCTGTGAGGTAGGGATATTGGCAGTTCCATCTCAAGGACATTGTGAGGAAAAATTTGTTAAAAGTATGAGATACTAAAGTGTAAATTTGCAATCTGTGTTACAAATACTTTCTATGTGGAGGGTTACTTGTGAGTAGTCCTTGGTATTTGGGCAGATAATGTTGTTCTGACCTATTTGGTAGACATGGTATCCATGTTCCAGCCTATCTAAAAGTGTCTTCCTTTGTCCATGCCTCCTTCCTTCTTTATCTGTTTTCTTCTCCATATATATGTACAAAATTGGAACATACTTGAAGAAAATATCTAGACAACGTCCCATAGAACTGAAAGAATTCTGGGTTTCATTTACATGCTTTTCCAGCAAATTATGATTATCTCAGTTACGTTTGCAATTCAAAAGCATCTGTCAAAGATTTTGTGAGGAAGGCACAGGCTGTAAACTAGTAACTTCTGACACCAGGAGGAAGGCTCCTGCTCCACCTGAAGGCTTGCACCTATGGGACAGGTTCACTGCCCTGAAAGCTGAGGAAGAGCTGGGGGTGTTTTCAAGTGTAGCATCTGGGCTGACTTATCTTGAACCATGTAGGAGCATCTGGAAGAAATCGAGAGTGATAGCAGAGTGGGGGACTCCCTGCTGTGTGGGACAGAGGCACCTGTCTGCCATCCTGATCTGTCATCTAAAGTAGTTTGCTGCTTGCCGAGGGCTTGGATCTGGGATGTGGTGGAGATACTGCCAAAACGTCTCCAACACTATTGACTATAGTAGAAATTCCAGAAGAGCATCCAGTCTGTGATCTGCAAATATGTTTAATACGTTATATAAGGAAGTAAAAGGAGCTCAGTGTCCATGCGCCTACATCTTGTATGTTGCTCCTTCTCCTTCTTGTGCTTAATGCTTATTGGCTTACTGCTATTTTAAAGAAAACCAAACAAAATAAACTATTACCTAAAGATACTGAAAATTGATCTCATTTTCATAATACTTTTCAAAGCTAATTTAGTAATAAATTTTAACCATACTTCTCTAGTGTACAAAATAGGTCATATTCTTATATGCATGTTCTGTGACAAGTTAAACATACCATTTAAGATGCCTAACACACATGGAAACATTTGCAAGATAAAGAAGTATAGTTATATTTGCCTACAGTGAACTGATTTTTGTGTGCTTGAGCTTGCTTTTAAATTCCTCAGCTCGACTCTGCTTTGCATGATCTCGTTTAATACATGGAAATCCTTTGAATGAAGCATGTCAGTTCAGCTAATGTGCCACTTATTTCTTTTCCAAATATCATTAATAATTGTGTCCCTGATTCTGTCTTATTCTCAAACAAATGCTTTATACTTTACAGAAGTAGTCCTTCTGAACCAAAGGGATCATTCAATACAACTGAGCATTTCAGCATAGTGCTCTACGTTCTGAACTAGAGACTGGATTAGTTAAGCTTTAGTTCTGTACTGTTTTCTGTTGTTCCCAATAAGACTGACATGTTAGCAAACCCACCAACATGAAGAACTTGGAATTTTAAGGGGACAAATGTGTACTTACTCACGTTTGCTGCAGGAAACTATTTTTAGTTAATTTCAGAATGGCAAGGTAGAGACAAAATTAAACATTAGTCTATGGTTAGGCATTATGTTTACTTTTATCTATATGATATTACAATCAACTTAAATGCATGATAATGCATTCCCTTCTTATTATGTTTCTGGGCACTGTTATGGCCCTTGTTAGAGTTGTATCTGGGCATCTTATAATCATTGATGGGTTTTATCTTCACTAACCACCTGAAAGGTAGGGACATAACAAGCTCTAAAACAATAAGAATGGAGATAGAGTAGACACTGACTTACAAGGTTAAATAATTTCTGTCACACAGAAATGAGCTGCAATTTGCAAGTGCACATCTAGTGTACAATCCTCTATCCTAGTCATTAATTTACACTTCACTTATTGATTATTTAATTTGATCAAATTGTTATTGAATGGCAAGATTTAATCTTTAGAGGTCAAAGTTTCATTAATGTCTTTAGTATCAGTACATTTTTCTTTCTTAAATATAGACTATTTATTCTACTACGATTTTCAGCTGAAACTTAGATAGTGATTGCCTGAATCTTATTTACGTACTTCAAACATGATGACTGCAATTTTTTCCTGGTAATTCCTCAGCCCTCCATGACTTTTCCAAAATAACTGCTAGTAGTTTAATAAATGAGTTTTAAGTAATTCTCTTAAAAGTATAGTATGAGAAGTGGACAGGTCTTCTTATGTGCTATGTTTCCCAATACACTTTCTTTTTAGTGAAAAGCTTTATTGAAATTACTTCCTACTTAGTTATAGCACTTTATTCCTTTTCTGCAATATTGAATTTAAAAGTGTAGGACAGTAGTATAGCCATTTTGGATTCATCATTTATTTTTCTTCTTTATTTATGTTGTCCGGTATTTCTACTTAAAAGTCCATCTCAATACTCTGGGTTTGGTTGCTTTCCCCTCCCACACCCATCAATTATTACTCACTTAGAAAATGAGTCTAAAAATTATTTTGATCCTGAGAGAAAGCAAAACCAGCCGTGACAACTGAGAAACACTTAGTTCAAAAGAAATACCTTAACTTTCATGGTAACTCTAGAACATATTTGAGCCTTTCATCAAATATCAAAAAGAGGAGGAATTCAGGGTATATTCACTATTAGTAAAACATTCATGGAGGGCTCCACATTTATTTCTGAATAGATAATTATCAAATAGAAAAGAAAGGACCAAAGACATAATGTAGGGCTGCAAGCTAAAAAACACCTGAATCAATCCACTTCCCCCAGTGATTTCAGCCTTTATCAAGGAATTGTATTTACATGTAAGAACTATTTTCAAGAAAACAAGAAGAGCTTAGCTGCTGGAAGACTGATTAATTTAGTAAAATCTTAGGAAAATCTCACCAAGAGAGGGGAAGAATGGAAAAAAGGACAAAACTTTCCAAAGAGGATTTACCAGATCACTAACCAAATGTTTTTTTTATTTTCAATTATAAAGGAAAGTTTTAATGTTGACAGTGATAATAGATGCACTAAATCAAAGACAGTAATATTAGATAGGTTCCATTTATATCCATGTTTTTGGTAAAAAACCCCAAACTTGCTAACAATACAACCTAAAGTTATGTGTCATAGGATACAACTGTAAAATTCACAAGGTACTCATGCTAGAAAACTGGTTATACGCAAAGCTATATTAAATATTATTATGTTTCAACAGCTCTCAGGAAAACAAGGTCACTAAAGAGCAGACCTCAACAACTCCAGCCAGTCTTGCCTTTCACAAAACATGAGTAGCAATTAACCAAGGAAGTGAATGGAGTCTAAAGCACTACATTGGCTGAGAGCAAAGGGCAACACTTCTAAACGCCGTAGCGAAAATGCATCAAAATACTAAGATATATGCTCTCCTTGAAGATCTGATTATTTGCAGTTTCAAACCAGCGTAGTGATCATTTACTGTTTCAGGACCAAATTTTCAATGAAATAAGTTCTGAATAAACAGGTATGGGTGAGAATGGGAAAAAATAGATCAAACGTATCTTGAAAACTACCACAAGCAGAAGAGCTGCTGGGTTGTGGAAAAACTAGAATGTCCAAAGCATAGCCATTGGAACAGACAAGCTCCATTGCTGGCAAAAACCTAGCAGTTTCCATGGACAGCTGCTTAGATGTGTACTTGCTCTGATCACTAAAAGGAAGGATAACCTATGTTCCTATTTACTGTCGTTGCACTCTGGGTTATACAAAACCTTGAAAATCTCATTTGTAAGGGTTTTGAAGCATAACAATACAGTCATTAAGAGACAGTGTAATCAGAGAAAAGTTGTCAATTGTATCTCATTGAGATGTACCTAATTATGGTATAAACTTTCAGATACATCTTTTGGACAGCGTGAGAAATTCCCACCTCTGCTCCCTCTCTGGAGAGCCCGCTGTGCCCTTCCAGCTTGATGAAGATTCTCTGTTTTTCCTCTCCATTTGAATTAGAAGTCCTCATGAAAGTTCCCACTCAGGCTTCATCCAGAACTTTGGGACCACCACCACCTTCCAGGCTGCCTTGCGAAAGCAGTCTAAGTAATGGGTGACCTTAATCAGAAATTGGCAAGATTCTCTATCAACAGCTGGCACTGGGGAGGCTTTATGGATTTCTAAATTCTAATGTCGTCAAAATTCTTCAGCATCCATTCCTGTATTTGCAGCATGATAGTTATCTTTAATGGAATGAGAAGTGCATCTTTCAGTTATTTGGCTAGGATTCATGCCTGTTGATATGGCTCATCTCTTAATTGTTTCATTCTTTTTTTTTTGAGCTGTGTTCTATCACACTATGGTCCCTTTCACTTTATGTGCAGAAAGATCAATTTGAGGTCAAGTATTCTCTCGTAGAGTTGAGCTGAAAAAAAGTGGTTTTGAATCACATATTAATCTTTCTCTCATTTTTAAATTTTGTTTTATATATATCTGTTCAAATTCTGAAAATATAGTATAATATGGATTGATTTTTTCTTTCAAACCATAGACATTATCATGCTCAACCTTTAGATGAAGTTTAAATGGAGAAGTTACAGAGAAAAACAAAGTAAACACAGCTAGTGTCTTCTGCAGGCTGCACTGCCAATGCAAATCTTTAACTGAAAATCAGATAATATCTTTAAGTGTGTATTTTTATGTAACAATGATGCTTGATTTATAGTGGGCACAAACTACTTGCACAGCTACTATGTTAAGTGGGTGTATTCTCATTTCACTTATCAGAAATGTCAAATAACTCAGTCAAAGCTAATAGTGATATTGGGTAAAAATAAACAAGAAACTAACAGTCAAAAGAAAGAACTCCCACACACTAAAATCCCAAGAAACAGGCTGTCAGTTTTATTAAAATACTGCTAAATTTGAGACAGTGTAATTTATATTCTGAGGCTTGTACATAGCAGAGAAATGCAATCTTCATCTTTCAGCAATAAAGTTTAGTTTTTCAGGCACTGCATTACATTATCAGCTCAGCTTGAGTAGCTTGTCTTTTGCTAAATCTAGATGCTTTCCCTAGTCACTGAATTAAAACTCAACGAATGAAAGAAAGCCCTTTAAAAAGTTTTAATGAAATTTCCTTAGATCTCTAAGAGCAATGTGATATGTTTGCATGCCAATATCAAGTGGGAGTTATTTTGTGTCTTAAGTTGAGAAGATATTTCTCTGATGGGAGAATTATGGCAGAATAAATGGATTTACCCCAGAAGCCTAAAACAGGCTTATAGAAATATTGGGGAAAATAGCTGAGAAAAAGAGCCAGATTACAAATACAGACTTGTTTAAGCTTGGTATGACTGGTGAGGATAAAACTAAGTTCACTGACATGTTGTATTTGCTATTATGAGATTATCAGAAATTGTTTAGGTCTGTAGTAATATGCAGGTAAATTAGTGTAAATGTTTATGCAAATTTTTTTACTGCCAAATAAAATACCTGTTATGAGCCTCCAGTTCTGTGTATGTCACTTCTCAGTAGTATAAACTTTGGGAATAAATCAAACACTATCTCACTGTGGGAAATTCTTTCAGACAAACAGATTAGCCCACTCCAAGTTATGTTATACAAACAACAATGACACTAGAGAGCTCAAAGGTCATGAGATAAACTTAGGGTAAAATAGTACAGGAAAACCTTGGTGTCCTTCCAACCTGCAGGTGCCAGAGCATACAATGAAATGGAAATTTGTCTGTATAGGATAAAACCAAAATAAAACTAAAACTCCACTGAATCTACACTCTTGTAAAATATATTAATTCTAGTTCTTACCAGTTTGCACTAAATCAGTTCTTCTAGTAATCCCAAACACAAATACAGGCTGGGCAGAGAGTGGCTCAAGAGCAGCCCTGAGGAGAAGGACTTGGTGGTACTGGTGGATGAGAAGCTCAACATCAGCCGCCAACGTGCGCTTGCAGCCCAGAAAGCCAACTGTTTCCTGGGCTACATCAAGAGAAGCGTGGCCAGCAGGTCGAGGGAGGGGATTCTGCCCCTTTACTCCGCTCTTGTAAGACCCCACCTGGAGTCCTGCATCCAGCTCTGGAGCCCCCAACAGAAGAAGGACATGGATGTGTTGTAGCGGGTCCAGAGGAGGGCCATGAAGATGATCAGAGGGCTGGAGTACCTCTCCTATGAGGACAGGCTGAGGGAGTTGGGGCTGTTCAGCCTGGAGAAGAGAAGGCTCTGGGGTGACCTTAGAGCAGCCTTCCAGTACCTGAAGGGGGCCTACAGGAAGGATGGAGAGGGGCTTTTCACAAGGGTGTGTAGTGATAGGACAAGGGGGAATGGCTGTAAACCTAAAGAGGGCAGATTTAGATTAGATATTAGGAAGAAATTCTTCACCATGAGGGTGGTGAGGCACTGGCACAGGTTGCCCAGAGAAGCTGTGGCTGACTCCTCCCTGAAAGTGTTCAAGGCCAGGTTGGATGGAGCTCTGAGCAACCTGGTCTAGTGGAAGATGTCCCTGCTCATGGCAGGGGGTTTGGAACCAGATGATCTTTAAGGTCCCTTCCAACCCTTAACATTCTACGATTCTATGATTCTAACTGCAAAATGTTACAGTCTACTTTCCCCATGTAAGCAAAGTAGGTTCTCGATTCCTGTCCTTGGCCTACATCTGTTCTACCACTTGTTAACTCTGGGTATTGCCATAAATGAATGCATCTGTATGTTTCTGTGTTGTTTCTTAACTAGCTTATATTTAACGCAAATCGTTGTCTTTGCAGATCATTCAGAATCAACTTATACCATATATTTTCTCATTCACACAGAAAGTTTGCTTCTCGGTTCTCATTGATTCATATGAGCACGTATACAGAAGAGGAACTCATGAGTCTCTTCAAAACAGCCCAACAACTCTCTTTTGCTATTGTGACTACAAAAAGTGTAATAAAAACCCCAGAGATTTATGACAATAGTTAGGCTGCTGCCTCTTGCTTAGACTGATTTTTTAATAACAAACATAAATACTCAAATTCAAAAATCATCTAAAAGACATATAATTCAAGTCAGACACTTGCACTCTTGAAGTACATGTTTCTCTGTTTTATTTTAAGGAGAACTTGGAGTAAGTTGATCAGATGTGTACACATGCTTGGTAGTTACGTACAGATGAGTGAAGGGAATCAGCACCTTTTATCTGGATATAATTTTCTGTTGCGCTCACAAGTGGCCTGAAGTGTTTTCCCTTTTTTATAAAAAAACCCCTGCTCATCACTGTGTTTATTTGTCTGTGATTGCTCTATTAAACTCTATTAAGGATGGCCTTTTCATTTTGTTTTGTACAGAGCTAGTAGTATGGTCAGTAACTGAAAATCTGAGGTGCAACAGTGAAATAATGATCAGGGAAAAATTCCTGGTGGAGGTCTGATATTATAATTCTGAGTTCCAACATCTGAGACATTTGCTACTACTGGCTCTAACAGGCTTTATTTAAAAAAAAGTTCTTGCATGACAGATCCAGAGCCTCTGGCAGAGGTAGAATAATCTTTAAACTTAGTGGCAAACACCGTGGTTTTATAACATTTAATGATTCAAGTAATTCCATGATTTATAAATTCAATTTACTTATAATTTAATAATTAATCTGTTGTTCTGTATTTACACAATGTGTAAGAGACAACCAGTTTTGCAAAGCAGCTTTTAAAAAACCTGCAGTGAACAACAGTATAATTTTCACTCATACTAAACCCTAATTCACAGTGGTAAGGTTTCTGTCAGACACCTTTAAAAGAAAAGCTGTACAGTGTTAACGACAGTCTGTTTCTAATATAATATTTTTTTTGTGAGAAGAACATACAGACATGATCTTTGGAAGCCACATTTCTAAACATAATTAATGAAGAAAATATTGCCTAGCCCAAATTAAAGATCATACAGATTCTTTGAACTCCCCTCCAACCATGCATGAAAATGCTACAAAGATGTCATCCCTGTGTATTTAAAGCTTTGTTTACTCTCCTTTGTGACAAAAGGCTGTACAGAGGGTGCTTAGTAATGAAAAATATTTTGAAAACCATTAGATAAAATTTTAGTTAATGCCACTGTATAATTCTACTTTCCATTGAATTTGTGTTGCTATTTTTCAATAGAAATGTACATGAGCATTTGTTGCCATATTTACTTCTGAATAACTTCTAGGACTAGATGACCCACAGAGGTCCCTTCCAACCCCTACCATTCTGTGAAAGAGCTTTATAGGGAATGGTGGTGAAACACAATAAGTGTACATATAAACCAGATGTTTGCAAATGAAACAGAACCTTCGAACAGAAGGAAAATTAAGAGAAGATTGGTTTAGACAAAGTTTGGGTGCTTATGGACATTAATGAGGTTTTTTTTGTTAAGGGAGTGAGCTATACTAGACTGGCTGTTACACATTTCCTGGTCATTTTTTCCCCACTTTAATCTTTCACAACTGCTTCAGAAAGAAGGCAGGACTATAAATTTCAGTTACTGCAGTTTGAGAGATATTCTGTGAATCAGCATTTCTGGTCACGTAAAGTATCACTATGAGCTTAATTACTATTCAAAGTAGTTGTGTGGGACAATTCCTTGCTCACGTGGCATATAGAGGCACAGCTCTTCAAACAGAAAAAGTGTTCATTCTCTTATTCAGTCTTCATAGCCAGATATACAACTATTTTAGCAATAACTGTTCTGAAGCTTTTCAGAACATGCAGAGTAGAAATACTGCAATATGCATTGATGGTTATTCCATCCTTTTCTCCATTTTAGTTCCTTCAGCAAGATATTTCAAATACAGTTCTGGGAGGAAGATTGTGATGTTTTCTTTATCAACCAAAAATTTACCTTCAACTTCCTTCTCTTTGTCGGAGATTATCCAGATTACATACAGTTATTGCCTTATATCCAGATTACATACACTTACCCAATTCAGTACAGTTAGTTAAATAAAATGCATTTTTATTAGCAAACTCAGTTTTACTTTATTTGCAACAAGAATAATAAATTAAACAAGGTTCTATCCAACAAGACACTTTTGACATTTAATGAATGTCAAAAATCTCTTGATATTTCACTAAGTCAAGCAAGAGGTTCTGTATGGAATCCATAGGTAAACAGTGTTGTTCTGTATCTTAGTCGTTCTTTGTACCTTACTTTTGGTTAAGGTGCTGATTATGATGAAACTACAATTAATTTGTCCTGTCTTAGACAAGATTGTCATAATGAAAATATTCTTGAGCAAATAGGTCAATGGATAGTATATTACGGGAGAGGGAGTCTGTTATTTTCAGCAGACATAGAAACAGTATACTTGAAAGAATTAAAAAATTTAGGAAAGATAATTTCAAAATACCTGATGACTCACAGAAGAACACAGGATTTTATTCCCCTTCCATCTTTTGTGGAAGATTTTATTATTCTCATACAGATGCAGAATGCTAATATTTGGGTCTTAGGCAGTTCTCACTAAAAGGACTGTATCTGCTGCTTTGCCTAAATAATAATCAAGTGAGAAGGGGACAAGAAATACATTTAAACATACAAGTCATCAGGTTACATTAGATAATCACAAAGGCTGGTCCAAATCAGCCTGATTTCCAAAGGATCAAGAGGAGCTCTTGCCCCAGCTCTGAGACTATAAAAGGCTTCCTAACCTGACAGTATCTTTCTAAGGTCAGTTACATAAATCAGTGTCCAGAATATTTTAGCCGTGTGGGGCAAAGCAGCCTCCAAGCAGCCAAAAGTCTGCCCTGGAGACTTAACAGTAAAGAAACATATGTGTTCTCTTCTATTTGTTAGGATTTAGTTAAAAGCCAGATGGACTGAATTTATTTTTATCCAGTTTTACTGAAAATATACTTCTTTTTTTTTTAACAGACTTGTTTAGAGAGCTAAATATGGGATATATGGGGAAACAAAACACATTTGTAATTCAGTTATCGTTGCAATACCTTTTTATCATGTGGAGACTTCTACAGCCTTTGGCTTATCAGCAATTTACAATGCATCTGAGCTCACACTTCCACTCTTTTACATGGCTTTCTTGTTTTATGCCCATATAATGCTACTTGCTTGCTTCCTCTCTCTCTCCCCCACTCCACATCCCCACCCCTTACTACCCTTTTTAGTGGAAATTCATGTTAGCTAAATCCTGTTAATGTAACACTGGAAAAAATGTACAGTCAAAACTCAAGGAACTAATCCTGAACTATTGAATTTGATGGGAGTCTTTTAAGGAGTTTTGAGGAGGCCATAAATAAGTTCCATCAATACTGTCAACCTTATTCGAGACTGAGTACTTGCAACACCACCTTCTACTTGTTTATTTATGTATTTAATTATTTTTCTGGTTTGGGATTTTAAAAAATGATAAGTGGGCATATGTTGCAAGGAGATAACTTAATTTTCTTGTCTTATATATGTTCCAGTATGTTGCACAGGGTTTTCTTTGGTGGGTTTCCTCTCTAGATCACCTCTCATTCTCTCTTGCTAAGATGTAAAAAAACCCCTTAAAGATCTTTTTCTACTGTTGTGTTAAATTATTGCTTCATCCATATGTAAGCCATTTAAAAACAAGTTTATTTACATTTCACATTACTGGTTAGAGAGCTCAAGCTTCTAGCAAATCTTTGACCGTACAGTGAGCATAACTGAATGCCCACTCTGTGTTCACCTTCCATGCTCACCACCGGTTAAATATTAAAGACTCACAAAACACATTTAAGTAACATAGGAGATAGACAAAGGTAACTGTGCAACAGACCCTCAAAAATTACTGTATTGATCAGCTGACTTTGGGGTGATCTCGCTGTTATATTTTGCACAGAAAAATTTCCAATTTCACATATTTACATAAGGAAAGAAAGATCCTTAAGAAATATTCGTGATTGAAGACATTGTTCCTTAAGTATTTAGTTCCAAAACCCTAGTGGAATATCGGATCAATGGAAGCCGTACATTCTATTGAGATTGTTTAAGAAACAACTTAATTTGTTTCACCTTTACTTTTCAAATCTTTACCGGGTGAAAAGGTATTGTAGCGCAGATAACACATTGCAGTGCATGGAGTCCTTGTTACATGTTGTTAGACTGAGAAAAAATGTGAAGTACTGATTTGTGTAGTGACATGAAAATAAATATTCAGATTTCATTCTCTTTTCTGCTTTCAAGTCTCTCTGCACGCTTCTCTCTCAAAATGTAGGTAAGAGCTAAAAGATCCTGAAATAATAAATACAATGTGCCTGTCACTGGTGAGTCACTGTCACACGGTTCTTTCTCTTCTTCTGCCAAAAAGTAATTTATTCCTTTGCATGCATGGGGATGGGGGGGGCCAAAAAACAAATGACATAATGTTTGCTAATTTGATAAACAGTTATGTCATTTGTGGACAGACTAATTGGTGACAGAGTTAGTGGGACAGCCAAGGTATCAAACATGAGTACTCTGATTGTGTTTCCTAGGCCTTCGAAAAAGACTGTGTTATCCATCATTCTTACAGCTGAACAATTTGCCAACTGTTTTTCAAAATCTTTTGCTTTTTCCCAAAAGGTGGCTTCAGTGAATTCCTTGAGTGAACTCCTCAATAAAACAGACTGTTTTAAGGTAGAAAATCAGATTTTAAAATTTTTATTAAGAACATTCAATAAGTTAATTTGTCCTCAGGTAGGACAACGATCATAGTTACTTTGCTCCTTTAGTTACAGGGAAATTAAATCTTTCATAGATACCAAAGAAAGTGTTTGCCACATGGGAACATAAATATCTGTATATGTTCACATCTACAAGAAATAATGTTCATCTTGTACCTCTGTTGCCACACATCTTGGAACGATATTGATTTACTCTACCTGACCCTCAAAGTCAGAGAGAGGGGAAGAATTTATAGCCATGGTAAGACTGATTCGAAACAAACTACTGCTTGCAGTCAGCTTTCGTTGCATGCACCAAATTAGAATATGTCTTTAATATTCTTGGTACAAATTTTGACTTGCATAAAACAAAACCTTGAGAAGCAGCTGCATGTAAATCATTCATGAACAGAGCTTCTATTTTCTTGTAACTTGTAGCTATTTACTGTAAACAGGGAAGGACAATCTCTCATGTAATGTGATCATTGCCTAATTGTAATACAAAGCGGGTATCTTTCAGCATATTGAGTATAATATTGTTGAAATTCTGCAAAGCGAAAGTGAGCTAAACTGAAATATCCCTCTGAGCAAATTGCTTGAAATGAAACATGGCTTAAGAGGGTATTTAGTTCTTAACAATATGAATGAAAAAAATATTATTTTAAGTATTTTTTCTTGATGATGAAAAATTCACCAGTTAGTGATAAATAATAATGACAGGCGAATTACACTCTGAATGAATAAATGAGATCAGTATCTGTATTTTAGTCATAAATAATTGATACAATGTTTCTCACAAAGCTAAATGTGACATAGATATTATTTGAGGTTGAAAAGTACTTTGGTATGCAGTGGTAGCGAATGTCCAAGTACATTACCTTGCCTTATATGAACTGTGTCACGCACTATCTAAAAGACTGTCTGGAAATCAGAGTTCCTGGGACTTTCTTGTGAGATAGCAGGGTATATCAGATAGGATTTAAGAGAGGATATTACTGCTTTACATAACTTCATGCTGAAAAAACAGGTGTGGTTCCCAAAGGAGTCATGAGAATAACTCGGGGACTAATACATTAACACTCAGGTCTAAAGCGCATAGATCTGGCAAAAGGAGCATAAAAGCATATGTAAGATCCTGTAGATGAAAGATGACAACAGCCTGTTCAGAGTTAAAAGCAAGGGAAACTTTTGTGCGGAAATATGGTTACCAGCTGGAACAGTTTCCCAAGATATGGGGTGAACTCATAAATTTAAAAAGTCGTCATAAGTGAATGTATCTATGGAAGATGTAGTATAGTTCAAGTAGAAATTAACAGATTTAATGCAGAACTCAACAGGGGTGGCTCTTAGGCCTGCCTGTGCAGGAAGTCAAACTAGCCAATGATACAAGTCTCTTTGATTTTAAAAAAGTGCCAGAAATCCCAGTTAACTTCTACAAGTGAACCTTAAAACAATATGGTAGCTAACAACTATTCTAAGGGATATATAGCTTCTTCCTCCCAAGTCAAGAAGAACGGATACTCAGTACATGTCCATTCAACATGGGAAGTCAATATTTGGGTTTTTTCCCCTAGGGTTTTTAGAAGCATTAGTAAAATGTTACATCTGTGACTATCTGGAAGAAACCATGTAATTCTTGCCCACAGAGGGTTGTCAAGGAATTGAGCAACTTCCTTTTATTTCTGTAGAAATTCAATTTATAAATGCATAGTCATCTTTGAAAATCTTCATCTGAGACTACATGTATTCCCCTAATTATGCTGCAAATTCAGGGGGACAATAGTCTAAAGGAGTATTTCTTCAGCGTTGTTGGTTCATCCTAATAGGTAAATGTATTTGATGGTTCATTTCAGTACCTGCATCTGGTTTTAGAATAGAATAGAATAGGAAATTAGAAGAGAGTTTGTAGGAAAACGTGCAGAATTTATTCAATTATGCAGAGATCTGAAATGAGGATGGTGGAGGTTAGAAAGCAGAGTCATCGTGGAGACTTGAGTTGCAGCTGCAGTTCCATGATAAGGTATCAAGGACTATTTGCTTTTGCGCTGGAAGTTGTTCCTGAGTGCTCCAAGACCTTGAATAACTACTTTGGTTGTAGACACATGCTAGGGAAACTTGAGGTACAACCAACCCTCTCTATCAGTTAAATGAATCAAGGCTCACTATCTGGTCTTCAGGGCAGGTGTCACAGTGTGGCTCACAGCCATAGAACTGAATTCTTTGTGCTCCAAAAAACAAAGAGATCTTATTTGTATTGATTATTGGGAACAGTTGCTGGGTTGTGATGTTGTCCTGTGTTCGGCCAGGACAGGGTTAATTTTCACCAGAATCCAGGAAGGGGCACAGCCGGGTGGGCTGGCCCAACCCCAGCCTGGACAAACAGAGCTGGGTATTCCATACCATGTGCCGTCATGCTGGGTTCCGGTGGGGGGGGGGCGCCGCAGGAACTGACTCGCGGCTGGGGAGGGCACAGCGGCGGTTCGGTCTGAGAGAGCGGTTCTGTTCTGCTGGTTTGTTTTGTGTATTTCCCTTTTCTGTATCGTTGTTGTTACTGTTCCCTCTGTTTGCTGTTCTGTTAAACTGCCCTTATCCCGACCCACCGGTTTTCTGCCTGTTTCTTTCCATTCCCCTCCGCAACCCTGCAGGGGGAGGGGCGGCCGCGTGGTGCTTTTCTTGCCGGCTGCAGCCAAAACCAGAACAGCTGTCTTGCCAGCCGCTTTTGAGGAAGAAAAGACCAAAAGCATATCAGGAAAAGTGCTAACATTAAATGGTGTGGATGACTGTGACAGTGACTAAGCCTGTGCCTTGTTTCTAGCTCATAGAGAAATAGCCTGCGTGTAGAGACTCATTTCTAGCCTTCTTGCAGACCCTATGCTTTTTCAAGTCTGTCATGTATTTGCATGGCCTTGTAGTGGCCATTGTTCTGTGACTTCCCAACAACAGTTCTTTACATAGACGTTTCTGTTTCCAGTCTGAGCAGATTACTTTGATCCAGGGTATGTCTGTAGTGAAGAGGACCTGCAGAACACGATTGTGAGGAACATGGCTTTCAGTGTGGATGGCTCCTGATATCTGTTGCTGGATCAGGATCTAGCTTTGACCTGCTATTGGAAGTAGATGAGTCAGGAATCAAGCTGGTGTTAACAGAAGGTGGAGAGATCTTTAATATGTGCACAAAACCAACAGCTTTTTGAGAATGAGGAAATACGCGGGAGAGTATTGACCTACAACTCACTACTGAAAAGGAAGAAAACAGGACTGCAAATTGAAAAAGGTCCAATTGGAACAGACCAGACACAAGATTATAACCACCTGGCAAAACTAGGTGAACCTTAAGTTCACCTAAACTTAAATGAATGCCTCAACACTTTTTTCAGTAATGATGGATAAGTCAGACTGATATCCTGCCTGTTGGACACTGTGTCACGTCGCTATGGATTTTTGTGCCCTGAAACCATTATCCTCTTTGTGGAACTGCAGCCTAAGTAATCACAATGCATGAATCTCTTAAGAAAATTAGCACATATCAACCATATCTTCACTCTTCATTTCATCTTTTAGTGGTTAGAAGTTCATTTACCTTTTCAGCTGACTTTTTTTGGCTTGGGCTGGATAAATGCCTGGGGCCCAACAAAACCGCTCTATCACTCCCCCTCCTCAGCCGGACAGGGGAGAGGAAATATGATGAAAGGCTCGAGGGTTGGGACAAGAACAAGGAGAGATCCCTCACCAATTACTGTCACGGACAAAACAGACTGAATGCATCCTGGGATGCATTAGGAGGAATGTGGCCAGCAGGACGAGGGAGGTTCTCCTTCCCCTCTGCCCTGCCCTAGTGAGGCCCCATCTGGAGTACTCTGTCCAGTTCTGGGCTCCCCAGTTCAAGAAAGACGAAGAGCTACTGGAGAGAGTCCAGCAGAGGGCTACAAGGATGATGACGGGAATGGAGCATCTCTCCTACAAGGAGAGGCTGAGGGAGCTGGGCATGTTCAGCCTGAAGAAGAGAAGGCTGAGAGGGGACCTAATATATGCTTATAA
>Ga0065711_1035423_pt1 | contig 22352 bp, 9 predicted proteins | sample Hoacrofraction12_FD_59098 | JGI IMG/M metagenome (GOLD analysis project Ga0065711, IMG submission 59098) | Hoatzin crop microbial communities from Cojedes, Venezuela - Epithelial fraction 12 v2 (version 2) | ecosystem: Host-associated > Birds > Digestive system > Esophagus > Crop | place... | reverse complement strand
GCCGCCGAGGGGTGCCCGCACCGTGGGGTGCCCGCACCGTGGGGTGCCCCCGGCCCGGCCCGAGGGGCCTCCCCCGCCGCTGGCCCCGCAGCCCCGGAGCCTTCGGCTGTTCCGGTCTCTCCCCAAACTTTTTTAACTCTTTGCGTTCCCGCCGGGGAGAACTTGGCTGTGTTCTCCCACCCTCATTCCCGGGGCAGCGAGCTCCGTCAGCAAGCGGCGAGAAGCCTGCAAAAGCATCTCCTCTGATCCGGGCTGAATTTGCCATCTCCCAACCCCAGTGACTTGTTGAACTTGGCAAAACCACGAGGGATCGGCAGAAAACAACCGGCTGACAGCATCTGGGTGGCCCAGGTCCAGAGCCTTTTGGCCAGTTTTTACAAAGTGATTCAGTCCTTGCTGAACAGAACACCTGTAACATGAAAGCCACTCTGGGGGATGCAGGAGAAGGGGGCAAGGAAATGAATCTTTATTATTTCCAAACCCTAACATATGGGAAAAATAAAGGTAAATAAAGATCTGCTTCCATCACAATTTTAAAGTTGGTGAGGGAAAGTATGACAGCCTGAACCCAGAAAGGAATGGGCCCTGTTTCTGCCATGGGGTATTAGAAAAAAGAACTGTATACCTGCATGGAGCCTCAGCAAAATGGAGAGACTTCTGAGCAGATGAAGGCTGGAATTGAGATTTTGCTCTGTCCGGCTCCTCCTGAGAGCATTTCATTAATTAAAGTCACAGGAACCAGTAAGGTGTGCTTAGAGCTTTATGAATGAGTGACTTCTGTCACTGGGAGTTTTGCAACCGACTTGAACAGGGCCACGGTTTCCCATTTCTGGATAGCATCGTACAAGACAGAATGCAGTCAACACAGCAAAGACATAAGAAATATAGGTGCAGTATTTTTACTTTCATAGACATTAATCATCTCTCAGCTGCATGCCTGGAATATAACATGGAATGGGAATCTGCTGATCTATCAAAATGTCAAAAGACAAGATTCTATATCTTTTGGAAAGAGTACGAAATACCACGTTACATCTGCTTGCCAACGTACCCATTAGTGTGCAAGCAGAAGCTCTTTGTAGCTGTAAAACCTCCGATATGTTTGTTCTCAGGGGACTTGAAACACAGTCAGCAGACAACCTCTGAAAACACAGTTCGCATCATACCACACAATTACATTTAGAATTTATTTCGGTAGGGATGGAGACCATGGACATGCCCTCTGCAAGGGATCAGCACCTTCCAGGGCCACTCAAGCCTTGAATCCATGAGAACAATTTCAGGGAAACATTGTAACGGCTTCATGAGTTTGAGTTTTTCCTGCCTGTAGTAGTTGAAACACAGGTAAATAACCTAGTATCAGGCACGCGAATGAGAACATCCAGCTCACATAGGGCAGTTTGAGCCATTAATGTGGAACGTAAACAAGCACAACAAAAAGCTGCTGGCAAATCAACTTACAGAGAAGGCAAAGTTGTGTGCAGATGTTAGCCAGGGAGACTTGAAACTGGGGTATGAGGACAGGATGTAGATTCTTACTGTCTGACGTCAGACATTTAGTTTAAGTGCTTTTATGGGGGACTTTCAAGATGGCGATTCAGAGACTGGTGGCATTAACCAGTCAGATCAGGCCAACAACCTGCACTAAATCTCTCTCTGAGGACCATGAACCGTAGGAGGAATCTGGGCTCGGTAAAGCTGGACTGTGTGAATCCCTTCCCAGGTCTCTCAAAGACACAGACCTGAGGTTCCTCGTGCCTTTCTAGAAACAGTGAAGTTTAATGGTTGAAATGAGGCTGCTGAGGGATGCTAATGGACTGTAAAGAAAGCAGGAGAGAGGAAGTGGTGAGATGTGTGTAGCTACAAAAGATATTACAGATATTCAGGGGCAATTTGTGATAATGAGAGCTCATTAAGAGGTTCTTGAGACAAAGGTTCTGTCATGAGGCAGTTATTGTAGCTGAATTTAGTGGTTTGTTTTATGTAGAAGGTGGGTTAAAATCCAAGAAGTATATCCTGTTAGGATCAGATTGATTAAATGGCACCGACTTGTAGCCACTTACTGAGGTAAAGGAAAAGAAGAAGGTATTCAGCCAATAGTTTGGTTTCACAGACTGCAGCGATGGAGGGCAATGATATTCCTGAGAACCTCGGAAAGGTTCTTATCTCAGAGAGAACCACCACTGTGCTGAGATGGCTCAGCAGAAAGCTGTGAAAATTTTTCAAGAACATTAACTGAGACTTTGAAGATGGAGTTCCATGGAGAACAATCATAAAAATAGCCCTCTAAGAGAATGAGTCAGAGTACCCAACAGTCTTGCTTATAGCCTCGCACTTCAAGCTGAGTCTTGAAAAAGAAACTGATTGCTCTGCACAGAGCAGAGATTTTCCCAGTGATATGAGTAAGGCAAGATACTGGATAAATTGCCTATCACGATGGGCAAAGCAGATGGGCTAGACATATGACAGTTTCAAGATATTTTTTTTAGAGGTTGTCTTCCTCTGATTTCAGAGAGTGCTATAGCTTGACAGCAGGATTTGTTGTAAGGCAGAACATGGTCTCTCCACCATGCTTTGCTGTATTGCTGGCTGGTAGGGCTCTCCTCAAAGGCATGTTCATGGCTTGCAGTGGTTCTGGAAAGAAGTTCCAGTGTCTGCACACACAAGTCAAATTCCACATGAAGATCAAAAATGGTAGTTCAGCGGTCAGAGGTTGTCTGGGGCTAACATGTATGTCCGGACAACATGATACAAGGAGCCTCCTCACTGGTTCTCCACAGCACTGAGAGAGAAGAGTCTCTGCAAATCCTGAGCACTACGAGCTCTTCTCAAGTGCAGAGTCATGTCAGAGGGAGCTGGCGGGACTTTGTACTGGCCTGAGAGACTGGTCAGATGGGCTAGGCTTCCCTAGCTTGGTGTAAAGTGCGGGAGGCACTCTCTTCCAGATCACAGTTCTTGCTGGAACAATGTGGCAATGTGTCACCAAACTGACCTTACATGGGCCTGTGTTTGATTGGCACTGTCAATCTCTATACAGCAGAGCTGGTGATGTTCAACAAACCTAATTTCAGATCATGCTCTCTGCTCTCCTATGGCAAAATTGAACAGACATTGCTCTTTCCCAACTGCTCGTAGAAAAAAAGAGAGTAACTGAAAATTTTTAAGAGTGCAGTGTGCCCAATGGAGGGATAGTAACCTGGCAGTAAGGCAAACAGTGTCTTTCTAAAACAAACTGTTATTTGTCAGTATGGTCACACAGCTGCCTATCATTGCCTCTGTTTCCAACCCTTCTGGGTTATTACACAGAAAAAAGAACTACAAAGTAATAAAGGAGACCTGTGAGCAACACTTTTACACTTCTCCAAAGAACTGTTGTTCTCTGGCTAGATCGTGGACTCAAGCCTTTCCACATACAGCAGACAAGATGTTCACAGGAACCTTTCTCCACCCAGACTTATGCACCACTTTCAGGGCAGGAGGTCACAGTAACACTCAATGGACATGTAAGGCTCCAAGCTCAGTTCTACTCATCTGAGGAAAAATCCTCCCAAGCATCTCCCAACATTTAGCCATACTTTATCCTTCGTGGGAGAACAGTAAACCTGGCTACCTTGTCATCCCAAGGGAAGAGAAAACTACAAACTGGAAATTGAGTAATTCAATGCCTAAAATTCTCATATTGTATCCAATGCACAGTAATTTAAAATTCTTCATGTACTTCATCAAAATGTCTCATGGTGGTAAAATCCACATCTGTTCTACCAATGGAACAAGCAAGCCTGTAGGAATGAAGGCTGTGTGTACTCAGCAGGGCCTGTACTGCTGTCATCTAGCTCAATGCTCTTACTCTCCCCTCCCCCAGAGGGGGATCACCTGGAGACGGGACACATGAGACTGGAGGGAGGCCTCCCATACTCCAAAAAGTAGTATTTCAGCCTGTTTTAATAACCGCTTGTACAGAAATATTCTTCTACAGGGGAGCAGAAGAAAACTAATCCACCGCTTTATTTTTAAAAACAATTCAGTATGTGGTCATTCTGGTCTTGACAAGTATCCTTTCCAATCTCACTTGACTGGCTCTAGGAAACATCCCTTTTCTGCTTGCTGTTCAGTCTCATGATTGTCAGGCCATTTAGCGACATTTCACAAACTCAGAGACCGTGGCTGTGAAGCAACAAAGACAGAACTGCAGTGTTATTTCCTGCTGCTAGTAAGTGACAAAGGAATCTGTGTCCCTCAAGCAGCTGTTGGAGGGAAATGACACCCTGGCTGCTCGCAGTCAGCAGCGCCAAACCAACCAGTGTTGCCAGGGTCTCCAGCTTTTCCTCCTTGCAGGCTTACTGCTACGTCAGTCCTTTCTTCTGTACATTTTAGTGTCCAAACTCGCTTTGCACTGATAGGTCTTTGCTTAGAAGCCTCTCTAGTGAACTGAGGTGAAGTGTCTTTTTTACTTCTGCCTGAACTTCAGCTGCAAAAAACATTCTATCCTTTTTTTTGAGGTCTTAAACCCAAATACCTCCACAGGTTGAAGTTTTCAAATTTTGGACCAGAACTCTGTGCATGTGGCTTATCATTAAGAGAGAAGCCGTATTTTTGATTCTGTATTGCAGTCAGAGTTGAACAGAAGTTACAGAGAATCCTGAATGGGGTGAGATATAAGAGAAGAGCTGCCCTGGTTGTTATTGATCTTCAGATAATCCTTTCTAATCTTATTTGATTGGCTCCTAAGAAACTTCTTATTACAAATACAGCATGTTTATGTGAGTGTGACATTTCGCCCTCGACTTCGAACAAGGAGTAAAGTAACTCAGAATAAGGAGTAAAGAAGTAGCCGCAGTGTGACGGCAATGAATATACGACTATTAACCAACAGAAAATCTGGATAAAACCGGAGATTACGTGAATAAGTAAAACAGGTACGGCAGATGACTAAGTAGTACCGAGGAGTGCAGGACTATTACAGTTTCACGAAGTGCAAAAAGAAAGAAATCTATTGTAATTCATTGTGTTGACCCCAACACAGCTGTACCATGAAGGTTTATTTGGCAGGCTTTGGGAAGCGGCCATTACGCTTTTGGTTTTAGATGTTTTGGCATCTCCCAGCTGCTGTTCAGGTGATAATATTGTTTGTACAGTGGAGCTGGTAGGTAGAAGCAATCTGTACAGGCATGCTGAAAGCACTAGAGTTACTTAAGCATGAAAAGAAATGAGAAGGGAGTGATTTGGGAGGCTCTTAAGGCCGCTCACTGCTACCTATCATTTAGAGATTGAAAATGAGTATTCGGATCAAACTCTATTTCAACATTACATGAAGGAAACTGTTGTGATAAGCTATCCTAAAGACAGGTGTTCCTAGCTCTGAAGTAAGTTTCTCTATTGACAGTATCACAGAAGTTTCATAAATTCCATTCAGGCAGTGCTGGATAATGACAAACTAAAAACCCTTTATCCAGGAGACAGAAACTACACTTACTTGAGGGCCCTTAAATTCCAGTTGATGCAGTGGGAGCTCAGCAAAGGTGTTATTAATTTATGAGTCTGAATACTAGGTACAGTTTACTCTTTATTATACATACTAAATATTCACACAGGGAGCTACTGTATTATTTAACTAAATACTGTAGTCAAGGAGTTACAAGAATAATTTTGATGGTGATGTCTCATGGTAGGCATAGTAGTGGGTGGACTTATAAAGAAGACAGAGGCAAATGATCTGAAAATTATTTCTTTTCCGTGAGAAACAGGTAAGAGTTGATACCTGTGCATGGCACAAGTGCTGAATCAAGAGGTCTATCTGCGCTTTAACTCTCTGCCATAAATAAGAACATTCAGGAATCAAAGGCTAAATTCCTGTTTGCCTTTTTTTTTGGCCAACCTGCATATATCTCCATTACATTGCACTTCAAGAATTAATTTAGACCTCTCTCTAAGCCTTTTCACATCACTGTCATTATGTTTTCTAGTATCTAACCAGTTAGGGCACAAGAGGGGCAAGCCTCATTTTTCTTCCTTTTGAAGTGAACAAGGTTTAATATGTGGCATATTATATAGCAGAAATGTGATGGCTGGAAGGATGCATGTTCCCTTCCTTAAAAATGGTGGATCAGGACTCTTTCTGCTATTGTATTTCTGTGGGTATTCCTAAGTCGCCAGTGTCTGTGGGACCGATGCATTATTCTACCACTGGGATTAGCGTACGCTGATGCTGTAGTAGGTACTGTGGGAGAAGTGCCTTTCTTAGTTCAAACATAACTTTGCAATTTTACCCTTGCAGCTGTATACTCTTATTTCTCCTTGTGGACTGTCGCTGTGGGCTGTAGCTTTGCAAACATCAAAGGTCTGTGATGAGCTGTTACTTTGGTAAATTATTCATGGTAAATAAATATGTGAACAGGAGAATGTCCAGATAAAAATGAAAGTTTCCTTCACAGTCTGAGAATGTTTTTTCATTCACTGATAAACTTCTGAAGTGCTACCATAATTTGAAGCCAACAAATAAGTTGACTGTGCAAATCTGCTAGCACTTAAACACATGTGAAGATGTCTTAATATGTTTTTCATGATCTGTCCTTTTCCATTCTATCTCCTGGCTCCTGACCTGTCTGATTCAGTCCCATATCAACATCAAGGATCTGTTAAGCTAGCTCAGACAGCAGTGGGCATCTGCGCAGTGCTGTGGGTGACCTGTGTTGTGCTGCGAGGAGCCCTTGTTTTATCTCACTGTTCCATTTCCCTGCAAATGAGTTCATGTTCTTGGAAGTTTTTCTCCTTGTGACTGACAAGACAGTCTGTTGTAGCAGTCCCTTTGTAGTGCTGAAATGGCAGGATTTATCTTACCTCACTTCAACCATCTGAAAACAGAGCATCAAAGTTCAGCTAAATCAGATTTCTTTTAGAATCCATGTGGAGAAGAACGCACCCAAAGCGAGTCTGCATGCCTCAGGATTAAAAGTTAGGGGACACAAATCCTAGGCAGAAACTTTGCTTGTAAGTCACTTCTAAAGCAAATTTTGAGTCCCTTACCATGCTAAAAAGTGTTCTTAGCAGCTGCCTTCTGTAGCATGCCAGAAAAACTATAAAATCAAGGCTGTGCTGAATAGCCCCTGCAACTGCTTCTAAGAGCCCTTGCAAAAAAACGCATTCAGGCCTCTCCTCTAACAAAGGAGTCTCTCATATGTGTCCTCACTGGTCGTTACCTTTCTTCTTGGGCCAGGTGGCTGTTCCTCTTACTGTGGGCCTGTCTGGGATACAGGATGACTGGGTGCAAGCAGTACGCTTGTGTGTTGGTTGACACCTGCTGTTTGACAGCTAGGCAAAGACCAAAAAGTGTCATTGTACTGGTAAGTTTCACTAATCAGGGACTGGGACATGCTTTTTGACCAAAGAAAGATCAACATTCAGGGACGTACCCAGTGGTGCACACTCTCTGCTGGCATTAACTTAATTGGTGGTGTTGACTTAATTGCTTTGACTCCTGCTCTCACCCTGCCCTCTGCCTCATAACATTGGCAATAATGAGACATTTTTTTGGAAAATGTCCCGTGGACCTTAGTGTGTACTTATTGCCTGACTGAACTAACGTTTGGATTTGCTGCTCAGAGTTAGCAGTTATTAAAACTCTGAGATATACTTACGTAAGTTTCATCGTGTTCTGCTCACGTTTTGCAAGGGACTGAAATATTAGCAGTTCAGTTAAATGTATTTGGAATATATTAAAATAGACCTTTATCTGCTAAGAATGCTATCACACGCTGAGGTTCCAGTGCTAGTTTCTGGTGGACAGCATCACTTAGGTACTCTAATTAGAACCAATGTTGATATAGCATTTCTTTAAATACATCATAAAGAAAACATATTTCTTTCGCTGTCATTGTGTGTGGACAGCCTATACTACATTAAGTCTAGTTGTACCTGTTTTCTTCTAGGAATAGTTACTATTAGGGAGTATAACAGCAGACACCTCAATTGTATCTTTCTTTATTTAAACTGGGCACCTAATTTTTCAGATTTCCTGCTGTTAGAATTAATTTCAGACGTGGCTGTGCAATGCAGTGCTGTAAATTCAGCCTTTTGGAAACATCCATGAACATTTATTTTCTAGGAGTTCCTGAAAACATTTATAAACAGACCTGTTGGTTTAAGAATTTGAACAATTTTGCCAATGTGAGTGGTATTGGTATTATCAAAGAAACTGTAAACTAATTAGTACTAGCAAATAACTGAAAACTGCTGTTTTGAGTAATTTTCATAAATTCAAATGTTGATGAAAGCATTTCAGGATTGTTTGATATTACTTCATATTCTATTAATTAAGACATTTGATACAGACAATGAATTTAATTAGTTCTCTCTCACCCCACAGTCAGCCTGGAATCTCTTCATAGACTTCTCTGGATCACCTCCAGCTTGCCACAATACGAGCAAGAGCAAAACGCAGGCATGGCTACGTGTGTTGTTCTGCAGCTGGACTAGGTCAGTTACATTACTTACAACTAGGGTAGGTCCTGAACCAAAAGGCTAAATGCACCCATTAGGGAAAGTTTGGATCTAGACCCGTATCTGAACTTGTGGGACAAGCTGAATACTAATTGTTCCATGAATAATTAATATATTTAGCATTTTTCCATTGTGTAGCATCCCATAGGAACCATCTCTCCTTCTCTCACATATACACACATGTATTCTTCTTTCATTAAGGATTCCCAAATACAGTAATTAGGACAGTCATCAAATTTGGATCTGACTGATCAGTGCCCCTCCAGCTTTAATTCAATGTAACTGAAGTGGCTTAGATTGCCCTGGTGAACATGGCACACAACTCATTTCACTGTTACATCAGGAGATCATTTAATGGGGAAAAAGCAACCGAAAGACTGTTTCTGACATCTGAAATCCACCAAGAAAAACCTAGATGTAGACATAACAGGAGTTGTGGCTGCCCTCTCCCTGGAAGTGTTCAAGGCCAGGTTGGATGAAGCTCTGAGCACCCTGGTCTGGTGGAAGATGTCCCTGCTCATGGCAGGGGGGTTGGAACTGGATGATCTTTAAGGTCCCTTCCAACCCAAACCATTCTATGATTCTATGATGCTTAATTTATACATTACATTTATCACAATTCAAAAAGACCTGTTCAAATGTATAAACTCAATGTGTTCTTTTTTGTCCTGTGATATCAAGACAAGTTGCAGTACAGATAAAGCTATTAACTAGGTAGACACCAGCATATCAGACTGATAAATATGCAAATATTCTATTTTGGGACAGAATTGCCATGCTATGCTCCATGGCTATCAAAAATCCAGATCCAAAACTATCACAGAAAAAAATGCTTCTTGGAGCACTACTCAGAAAACTGAGCTTTAGCCACATACCCCTAGCCAAGTGATTTCTCTTAGCCCCCCTCTATAGCTAACAGCGAGAGAACTGCTTCTCCAGAAATGACCAGAACCACACCAACTTGTGTGAGTGTAGGTACTTCTGAATTTCGGTGTGGGTGAAGGGCTTCTCATCCGCTTTAGCTACAGAAGGGGGTGTAACTAGAGAAAGACTAGCTAGCTAGCGTTCCTTGCCCATGACTGAGAAGTCTGATTGCCCATTGAGTATCCCCACACAGTTTCCATACTAAATGATTGTTTTGTTCAATAATTCCAGTACTTGCCTTTTACACTTCATGCATGAGAAAATCTGGTAATTCTCTTGTAGAATTTGGAAAGGGCTTTTAAAAAAGTTGAACAATATTCACTCCTTTCTCATGTCCTGGGTTCTTTTTACAAGGGTGCAGCAGGATGCACTACAAGCCTGCAGCAATCTTTTTTTTTGTCCAAGAGCAAAAGCTTGCTTTTTTGTCATTTTTATCTCAGCCACTTACATTATATGGGTCACAGTTCCTCTTCTCTTCCAACAACAAATAGGAACAGTTGGACATTGTAATCTTCCCTCCCCACTTTTTGTGCAAAGTTTTCATTGTAGACCATACATATTTCCCTTAGCTGCAACCTGCCCTACTTTGTACACAAGGTTTGAAGAACCATAGGTAGGAAACAGCCTCTTAAAGGCAAGTATTTGTTAGAATATTCTGAGAAGCGTTCTAATAAACTATCTGTGCAAGACAATGTTTCCATAATTGTTATGGTAATCTGGCACTAGAAATAAATTAGATGCCCCAGTTGTCAAACATGATGGGTTCTTTGAAAATCCACTGTAATTTATAGCACAATGACTAAATCCATCATACATAGTTGGGTGCAATTTATAATGTAATGTACTAAAATATAGCCACCCTAATAAAAAACTGTACAAATCACATAGAAAACACTCAACCATTTGCCAGGAAAAAAAAGGAAAGACATGTCAACAAAGAAAAAAGGCTATCTTTTCAGCCTTTCCCTCCTTCGGGGTCTAATCCTGCCCCTGTGAAGTGCACTGCAAAAGCCTAGTTCAACAATAGAAAAACTAGAATCTTGAAAACTGACAATGTTTATCAGGACTGACACCACTGAAGAGAATGTAATTGTGTGGGGCTGATGCAGTAATCAGTCTAAAGCCTGCAGGAGATTCGTGTAGCTATCGCATGCCAGCTCTTTTGGAAGGCGTATTCTGATGGGAAAGAGTTAGCTTTGAGGTTGCTCTGCTTTGTGCAAGATCAAATTCTTTCTCTTCCAGTGGAACATGCCCTCTATTTCCCTTTTTGACTGCAGAATAATCTAGGATCTGCCTTTTATTCCTTAAGACTGCACTTTAGTATGGAAATGGCCACTTACCATGAAGAGGAAGGGAGTTACAGTCAGCTGTGATGGCATCCTTGAGACATGGAACTTGGTGGCTGGTTCAATGGGATGAATGCTGCTGTTTCCCTGCCCTTCTGGCATAGCAGCAAAAGAGCGTTGGCTTGCTTCTCACTGCTGAAAGGGGTCCTGAATTAATATCCTTTCTGCTTCCTGTTACCCTGACAAATAGACAAATACAACTTCAAATATGCTACAACTGCACTAGTATGCTGGACTGTTACCCAGTAGTCTCAACTTTTCCCTCCCTCTCCAATTTTGTCATGAAACACAAGCATCAGGTAGACCAAAACACATCTACATCCCAGCTTTTACATTGACCGATGACAGATCATTCAAAAAAGTACAGGAACGGGGCAATTTCAGGGTGTTTCAGGCCCTGGCATGTCCTCCCAGCTTCTCACAATCAGTTGTTTACGACCTTTTCAGAAGGAAGTTAGATATGGATTTCTTTTAGCCAGTAGTCAGCTAAATGAAGGAAGCCAAGATTTTGCTAAAGAAAACCAAATGCCCAAACACAAGGCTGCAAATTTTAAAACAGGAGGAAATTACATTTCCTACCTGGAAGAACTGAGGGGTGGGATGGAATGAGCCATGCCAACACTTGTGTGGGTTATAACAGAACTGGAAAGAGTAAGATGTCTGCTTCCAAAAACTGTTCTTCCAGCTTGTCTAGATGGCAAGCCTGGTGGGCTGGCTAAGTCAGCCTTCCCTGATGCAGAGCCTGCTATTGCTTTCAAAGGGGCAATTCAGTTCCAGCCAAAGTGGAAACGATTAAGCTTTACGTCTGCTCATAGCGCTCCAAGCAGTGCATGAAGAACAGTCCTATCTACACATACATTTTGTGTCATTATTTCTACACTTACGATTCAAAACAGCTCTGATATTATTTTCCATAAACCAGCCCTTCATAGTAGTAAATCATTACATCATTACCCGGGTATGTTTCCCAGTAAAATGCCTCTTGAAGGGGCCTTTTCAGCATCCAGAAAGGGGAAATTAAGTCTTTGGAAGGGTGTAGATCAAGGACTAGGATGAGGACTTCAGCTAGAAGAATGGGTCTGTACAGAAACCTCTCTACCACTGAACAACTGAAGGATTTGTCCAGACCAATGACCTCATGCCCTTGGTACAAGCCCAGCCCTGGTGCTTTTTTGGAAGCTTTTAGGCATGTAACAAGAAATCTCACCATAGAAAGGAAATAAAGGTTGGGGTATCTGAGAATCCTTCCCAGCTGCATTCCTTCCGTCACATCTTTTTTTCTCTTTGATCACTTTCTTTCAGTGGTTGCTCAGCTTTCCTACTGGGAAGCATATTTTTATTTCGCTTTATTTAGGCTTGCTGTATAGCAAAAAGTATGGCGACGAACACTCAGTGCCTCGAACAAAAGATCGAGCTGCTGGTTACAAGATCAGCCTTTGCACTTGTCATAACAACCTATTCTGATTTTACAGCAATCAATACTCAACAGGGTCAGTAAGAACCTTTCCATTGAACTTAATAGGAGCTGGAGCTGGTCCCAAATATCCTGGGGTTTGTCAGCCTGAGCTTTTACCCAAAACAGTGATATTTATTAAAACGTAGCAAAAAGAATTGCTGTTACTAATGTGTGGCGTCAACTATAGCTCCATCTCTTGAACATGCTGGCATGGTGCCATTAATTTACAAGACAACAGAATACAGTGGTGATACATAAAGCTGAAATTCTAATTAGAAAGATGTACTCTGATGTCTGATTATCCCTACAATGATTGTGACATTTATTCACAGTAAAACAGCCTATCTCCAAGACAGAGATGTTTATTTTATAATCCCTGTTTATAAGATGCTGCTTTTTATCTCCAATATAAAGCACAGTGGGAGTATTGTTGTTGATGTAATAGGATGGTGGCTTCTTTTCTACCATGATGAAATCTTTCCTATGAAAAGAGAGTAGAGACGACAATTTCAGAACTGTTGTGAAGCAGAAGGGAAGGGTGAATGATGAGAGGCATTACTTACTGTTTTAATTGTTGAGTTTTTCTGCAACACTTGTCATCCAAGCCATTCTGATGCAATAATAACTTCCTGCTCTGCTACTAGTGAGACTCAGGAAAATGTTATTTCAGTTTCACAGAGATGTAACCTGAGGACGGTGGGGTGTGAATAACACTGGGAACACATCAGGCAGCGGGAAACAGGATCAAGATTCTGTCTGTGAGTTCAATGTCTGAATCCCTCAAACAACCGCTCCAGTGCACAAAGTAAGTGACCGGCCCAAGCTTGCACAGTCTGTTTTGGCTAATGGAACTTGTGAATGACTGGCCCATTAGCTGAAACTGTAAAGGACCAAAACAGAATGGGAGGAAGGAGGAGTGGACAGAACACTAACTCAGCAGCTCTACCACATGCTCTGATAACCTCTGGCAAATTGTTTGGACTCTTGGTGTATCCATCTCTAATGTGTTAAATGGATTACTTTGACCCTACCTTGCAAGGATCTACTGAAGCAGCGAGTTGAAGATTGTGAGATGTTCATGGACATATGTGAGAGAATCCAAGCTATCTGCAGGAAAATAACCCAGAAGTTTAAAGAGCCCAAGTTTTATTTCATCTGGGTGTGGACCTCTGGCCTCTTTGTACTGTTTCGGTCCTTTAAATTGGGAGACAAATACTTGAGTAAGGTTGAGGATCTTGCCTGAGGAAGCTGTAAGTTTGTCAAGAAGCAGGAAAAGCAAAGCTGCCATTTTGCACCAGAGGAGCTCCCCTCCACCTCACAGTAAAAGCAGCAGCACATTTTTCATTAGGCTGGTGCTAGAGGAGGAGAAAAGGCAATCTATCTTCTTTCTAGAGGAGTCATCCCTTTTGTTACCTGGTGACAATAGGAGAGAGAAGAGCCGTTGTCACAGGAGGTCACATGCTCAGCTGGTATAAAGTCTTCATTTCAGCAGCACAGCTCATGTACTCCAGCTGAGGACAAGACCCTTTGTTTCTATTTCTTATATGCAAGGAAAACTCACAACCTTATATCTGCACTTACATATAGTGAGGAAGGACCAATACGAAGGTTTCACCTTATCTAACCACAGTTCAACCAGAAGCTCTCAAGCTGCTAAATTGAGATTTAGTTTTGTTTGCATGTAGTATCAGCTGTTACCACAGGGTAACACAACAGCACTGATGATGAAACTTGACTCAGATCATGGTAAAATGATCCCAAAAGAGCAGCAGAACTGGGGTTTCTCAAAACCCACGGAGGTCTGCAAAGAAGTTAAAAGAAATGGAAAAATGCAGTGAACAGCGGAGTTGAGGTCTCACAGGTCAGTGAGACCTCATCCTGCTCATCCACTGGGCACTAGGTCAGTCCTACAGAGTTTTGGATGGAAATTTGCCACTGGATTTTGAGATAGAGGGAAAGAAAAGCATGGACAGGGAAAAATATGGCTTCACTACCTGTACAAATGCTAGCTTATCGCCACCGCACACAGAATGAGAAAAGCGGGAGCACAACAGAACTTTAAGAGCTTACTTTTCTCTGATGTCTAAGTCAAAGAAATCTGCATTCTTGGCTCTTTTCCTTGAAAAAATTTATCTCTTGGTAACATCAGTGGTCACTGTACTCACCCGGACCCTGAGCTGGCATTGTTTCCCCGTATTGCGGCTGAAGGATGAACAGCATTTCTCCCCAGTGGGTCCTCTGGAAGCTTGGACAGGCAGGTAAGCAGCTCATTAAGATCATCAGCTTAGAAGGTCACTGATTCCATTACCCAGCAATTGTGACCCCCCATGAAATACATGGCTAAGCCCAGACAGGTTCACAAAGGTCATGCATTTACTGTCTGCGAGTTCAGGGGTGTCATTCTACTGTCTTACCCAGCAGAGTAATTGCAAACATATGCTAAGGTAATTGGGGGAAACATACGTTCAGGTGAAAACCTGGGAAATGCATCTAAGGATGCTTGGTTTTTCAGTACTGATTTTAATAAGGCAAGAATTAATCCATAAACACAAAATAACTACAGAATAAAATCAATGCAAAAATCAGATATCTGAATTACAATAAAGAATTAATGCAAAAAAGAATTGTCTTAAACCTTACAACTACCCTGTGCTTGGGATATTTTTTATAAAGAGCTAAAACGAAGAGCAAACAGAGCCAATGCTATTTAGATATGGAAATCAGTATATCTGTACTAAGTAGATGCTTGTTATACTGTAGGTATTGTTAGAGGAATGTCTGTAGAAATGACCCGATCAGTGATTAGAAACTCAGTCTACAACCTACATGGTTAGATGAGGTTGAAATTTGACAGTGGGTCCAAGACATCATACAGAAAAGAGCAACAGTATTTAGATTTTATTTTCTGTGGCCGACTACAGCCAGCAGAGCACTGTAGAGGGACAAATTTCAGTTGTGAAAGAGTGGTCCGTGGGACTTCCTGGAGTTAACTCCTCTCCCCTAGTCGTCTTTGAGGCAGATCTCAACAGGCAGTAGTTTTCTGCTTGAAGTTGTGGCTGGAAAATCATCTCATGTGGCCGCTGGATTAAGAGGTGGAGGACTGTGCACTGAGGGGTCTACTCTTTCCTGAAACCACTCGCTGAAATCCTCTTCTGGCATCTGCACAACACTTTCACGTACAAACTGAAACAAAACAAAAAAAAAAGTTATTTCCTCAGATTTTGATTTATGTGTAAGAGAGAGAGAGAGAGATAACACGGAAAAATTTCACCACTGTGACAACAGAATAAATGTAATGGTTTCTACAAACAGTTATAGTGCTTTATATCACCAAAACATTTTTAATACAACTTCCAGAACAACTGGATATGCTCTAAAATGAGTTAAAAGGAAAACTCTACAATCTTCATTGCAATTTATGTCCTGAATCCTTCCAAGTCAAGTCTATGTGTTTTAAACTTGCAGCTGTCTTCTACCTACTGTTGCAGTACATACATTAAAGAAACTTGAAGTTAAATAAGAACTTCATGTGGAATCTCTGTCAGTATCAGACAGGTCACATTCAGTAATACTCTTCTTGCTCCTAAAATGTGACAGTTTTCTTTGTCTATTCCAGTCAGAAGAAGCACCAAGGCCCTCCTTCCTCTGCGGCTATTTTTGAAAGACGTATAAATAAGGAGACAGCAGATTCAGCTACGCTCACGTGTTTTGTTCTGTCACTGTTGCACTAATATGAGGAATCAAAATACACAGGGAACAGAATGGAAACAGCAAAGAAATAGATCTAAAACCAGCAAGCAACAGAGACTTATATATTGAACATTAAGACAAAGCTGCCTCTCTGGTTAGTGGATATGCAAATTAGGCACACACAAAATGACTATTTTTGTAAGACATCAAGAAAATACAGGTAGTCTGATCTCAACATGTTGGGTGCTAATATATGTAAGATGCACAGTAACCTGCTGCCTCTCCGAGATTTCTGTCGATCTTGTAGACTAGGAGAGATAACTGTGATGAGAACAAAAAACAGAAGGTGGCACCATTGCCATTGTTTGTAAGTTAGCTACCTGGTTAGGCTACATACTGGTATACATGCTAAATGTACTCCCTTTCCTTTCTTGGGTCCTTTCTCTTCTGTCAATTGCTTCTAGAACTACAAAAGTTGAGCCCAACTTAAGATCTTGAGAAGCAGATTTTTCTTTTTTTAACGTTGCTGAAGATGACGAAGATACCTGCAGAGTTCCTGGATCAGTGACGTAATACATTACTTGAATAGCTCATGGATATAACTACTGGGAATGACAGGCCTTTTCAGGGCACAAGAAGTTAATGTTTCTCTTCAGGTGTCCTAACAATCTATGACAGATGTCTCTTTCACTGTATAAATCCACAATGAGGTAATAATAAAATGATACTGATTAATAATCCAATGCTTGTCATAATGTCTTTCTTCTGCGGAGTTCAAAGTGCCTTGTAAAAGGTGAAGAGTAGAATCTTCATTTAGTGAGATCCTAAATTATTTCATCTGGTAACTTTCCACTGCATGAATTGCACCCATAGGTGCCTGCTCTCCCCACCCTCATCCCAGAGGAAATCAAGAACTGAACTCATCTCACCTCCACAGCTGCAGCAATTTCTGGAGAACACAGCTCCCACACCTGTAGATTAGCCAGGGCCTTAAGAAAGGTGTCTGGATGAATTTTCAAGTCACGAGTCTTGTCGTATTTTTCCAGTTTCTTTAAGATTTTCTGTACATAATGGTCACTCTTCACAGACTCTGGGAGTCTGGCAAGCAATACAGGAAACCTTTAGCAGAAAGAAGAACAGCAATAAAAGAGAAGCCATGGGAACAAATGCGTATCTGATTAATAACTCTGGGTTTGCCTGGCATTTCTGCCACTTCACCACCTCCGTAACTTCCACAGAAAAAATGGCTCTTTGGGGAATGCAATACCCAGTGTAATTCCAAGTGAATAATGTGAAACAGCTTTACTTTATTGGACTTGTGCACCAATTCCCTTTGCAGGGCATTGAAATAGATGATTCTTCATTGTTCATTTAAATTTTGGATAACAAACTTGGGTATGAAAGGAAATAATAAAAACCTAACAAATGTTTCCATTTTACTACAAATTTGTCCTCTTCATCTTTTCTCTATTTATTTTGTTTAGCCTCTACAGATTTTCCAGTGCAGTCAGTGCCTGATCTGACACACTTTCTGATTCTCTTCACCATCCCTTTTCCCTGTGCTATCATCATTCTCCTCTCTCTGTATGCTGACATAAATCTCACTGATGTAAGTGCACTGTAACATGCAGTCTTTACCATTTCACTCTGAATATAGAGATTCAGAAGCAGAATTACACATTACAATAAAAGTAAAACTCTTGTGAAAAGACTGCCTTTTTTTTTTTTTAATGTTCTGTATAAATTCTGCAGTGCTGCTTTGACAGTCCTGGAGACTGATGTTCCTTTCTAGGCTGTACATGATTGGGGTGTGCTGTGGCTTTCATTGAAAAGGGCTGAGGATCTGGCAACAGATAAGCAGAAGTGCTGCCTCCCTCCAGTTTAGGATACATGTTACTGGGACAATGGGAGAGGGGTAAGGAATTTCTTCCTTAAACCAGTAAAAAGGGAAACACGTAGGTTCTTGTCTTCACTAGGGCCAGTTCTACGCTCAGTAGTACACTGCTGGTACAGGTATGGCTGTATAGCCAACTCCTCATTATCACTGGCTGGACTATCCAGGTTACCGTAATTGTGTCACACACTGGCCTTTTATAACCCATCTGTGCATGAAGATACTTCATTTGAGAAAGGAAGCTATGTTTAGTGTACTCTTATATCACACTGCTCATTTGATAATATTTTTGTTTTTTCCTCACCTTCATGAGAGAGATAAGACAACCAGACTGACAGCATATACCAGTAAAGTGTTCGTACTGCACTTCAGCTTTCTTGGCAAGGCAGTGTTTGCAAGAGTATGGGAAAAACCAGCCCTACTGTAAACGAAACAAGTGGTATGGTGAAAGCAGTTTCTCTGTTGTGACTTGTGTCTCCAGAAGGCGGTTGACCAGCCTTGTGAGAGATTTCATTCTTCATACCCCATACGGATCGCACTTTGCAGAACAGGCCCTGGCATGGAAAGCTGCACTTGTCTAACTATGCTGGCACAGTCACAGCAAGAGAGCCTCCTCACTATGGAAGCACCATTTTCATAGAACAGCGGACTTGTAGAACTATTCTTGCATAAGGGGAAAAGTAAAAGGCCCTGCCAGGATAGTCTCCTCTATACTCACAGAGCTTTGTCCAAATTAAGGCTTCTTCCAGCAGAACAGTAAGTATAGAAGCAAAACCACATCCACTCCAGTTTCAGGGCTTATTTACATGTCAAATCTTAAATTTGGGGGACAGCTGGAGCATGTATGTTTGACAATTAAAATCAGAATTCTGCTAGACAGGCCAAGACTAGGTTTATTCATTAATGCATAACTGATGTGTTCCCGATATGTCCTGGGCCACCTGCATTTCAGACCTGAGATTAGAAATGGACTTTTCATTATCTCATATTATAAAGGACAGAAGGCTTACTAGCAACGAGAGCAGAAGAGGACAGGCTGAGAAAAAAACATTCCATGCAGCTTGCATATTCTGTAATCTCGCATCCAAGGAGTTTTCATGGACAGGGCAGTAGAGAACACGCTGTGAGCTTGCTGAGGTATTCTGGTAGGCTATTTCTGGTGTGTATCTGGAAGCTGATCACTGGATACAGCTAATATCCTTTCAAACGTAAAACACTAGTCATCTGCAGAATTGCTATACTAGGAAGCATTTAGGTGATTGCTCTACTTGCCCTTGTAATTGTTGCAATATTATCTATGTGCAGTTCATAAACATTGGCAGGGATATATTTTTCTTTTTAACATGGATGGACAGCTAGAGTCAAAGTCTCCTTTGCCATCAGTTTTAGTACTGCGAATGTTCAGTTCAGTAAGAAGCTGTGAAACTAACCCATGTACATTTAGACAATATCTCTCATCTTTGGGGTACAGTGTGACAGAAGTAGTCAGCTGTAAAGGTCTGTGCTGGGGAGGGTGTTTGAATGCAAGGACTGAGTGCTTTTTGCCCAATATGACTGGTAAGGAACTCTTCCTAATCCCTTCTTACCGTTTCCAATTAACCTATTTGATGAGCAGGCTGAGATCGGTTCCTAGAGATCACATCTGTACTTTTCTTGCTATCAGTCTGAAAAGCCTGCATTTCCAGCAACAGATTCAATGGTTTCTAGTTATACTTTGCTTTGAGGAGAAAAAATGAAGAGGAAAAAAAGCTTTTTGTACTGAAGACAGAACTCTGGGACCCTGACCATTTCATCTGAACTGAGAGTTGCTGTGCCTCCTTACCACTTTGGTCCATCTTCATCACGTTCTCTTTCAGGTCTCACGCCCAGCTGTCTTAACCTTTCCATGTCTTTTCTGGAATACTTCAGTTGTTTCAAAGCCTGGAATTTTTGACAACATCGCTCTTCCTGCCTCCTACAAAAAAGCCTTAAAAGTTAAAGCTGTGTTTTATGCATTACCATACTTCTGCATAGTTAACTAGGAAGATATTAAGGAAGGCAGAAAACAATGATTGTGAAGAACACATTAAATGTTCAGTCTGTGGACACTCACTAATAATCTTTGCTCTTGCACTGTTCTGTATACATTCATATTTTTACAAACATATTAAAAAGAGTTAATGTTTTATATACACTCTAGGCTGTAGGTAAGAAACACACTTCAGAATCAAAACATTTAAACTGAAATTCCACTTCCGCTTTCTATCGGGTATCCACTGCTTAAAACCGAACAGAATACTGCACAGTGATTTAGGGTAAAATATCATTTAAAATACAACAGCAGAGAGGTGGAAAAGACTGACCTGAGCTAGAATTTCAACCCAGATATTGGGCTCGTGTGCATTCCTACAAAAAGTACTACTTTGTTATAACAAAAATAAACATCCACTTTTCTTTCCAATAAATCACGTGTACTATATCCTGCCAAACTGAGGTTTCATCTCCAAATGCTATTCACATAGAATACACTTGTGCGGCTGTAACACAGCTCCAAGTAGTAAGGTTCCATCTGACTTGTCCTTCCATACTGCAGGATGCAGGAATGATTAGTTCCTTATGCAGTCACACCAGCTGCTCAGGGAAGAAAAGAAGGACCCAGTTCCAGATAAAGAAGACTTGGGGAACAAAAAAAATCTAAGTACAAAATGGAACGGAAGACTGGAAAAAAGGAGGAAGTGAGGGGGAAAGAAAACTGTGCATATAACACCTTTCAGAACAGCAATGTAGAGAAAGATTTCAGGTCTGATGCTTACTGAGACAAAAGAATTTGCACAAACATCACAGACAAATGTTTCTGGGTGAAAGGAAATGGATGACAGGCTTCGGCTGGCCAACAAGGCAGAAGTGTCTCTAATCTGGGAAAAGGCCTTGAGAGAGGACATTGCAACAGCTGCTATGAGAGGAGTCAAAATAATGTTGAAGAACAATACAGTGATCTCTGAACTGAAAACATAAGACAGCCATACAGACTGTACGTGGACTGAATTTATTATTCTGCCTTTGGGTGAAAAGGACTACGATATCCAAAGTAAATATATTCAATGCTTTTAGCAAAACTATTTCCAGAGAAGTAATTCAGAAATATCCCAGAACACTGCTATAAATATTTAACCTGTAATGTATTTTTTTGTACAGTCCGTCATAAAACTTTCTATCGTCACCCTTATATTCTTATTTTAATGTCAATCCATATAAACGCATCTTTCAAAGGCCTGAAGACAAGTCCTAAATCTGGTCAGAAGCAAGGTGTGTAGTGTTTTAATAGCATACAGAAAACAGTCTCTTCCTGCCTCTCAAGGCTCTCTAGAGTATCATGTCAACAACAAGCTGCTGCTTCATGTACTGCTGTGAACTTCTGCCACATATTGGCACACAAGTTAGATTTGCTTTTAATGAAAGAGCCAATATGGCAGCTGCAACAACACAGAAAACTGGAATTAACATCTTGTGGTAACCATTTTGCTATAAGCACCTGTGTTGCTCAGAACATACAGCGATGTGAGCCCACATAAATTCTGAGATCTTCTTATTCTCAGCAAAAATCCAAATCTAGTATCATTTACAGTTTTTTTTAATTTGTCAAATTTATGACAGAATTCAATGAATTTAAAAAAAAAAAATTGTGAATGATACTAAATTTGGATTTTTACCATCTTTCATTCCAGTCACCTCCTTCCAGGAAAGTGCCTTTGTGTTGCATTGAGATGTACTAAATGCTGCAAGGTTTCACTGGCCTGCTCTGGTCTCATGGAGTAAAATGCTCTCTGACATCTGCATGCCAAATGCTTTCCATACATAGAGCTGAGTTGATTCAGCACACGATGTGCTTCAAAAACAGATTTGTACCCTTAGCCCTGCCTTCTGGGCCTCTGCTTCCTTGATGCTATACTCTCTTGGTCCTTAACGAATGGCTTGTTTACTCTACAGTTCTTCTGAGCCACTGGAAACAAACTATAAGACACAACAAAGTTTATAATAGTGTACAGTATGCCTTCTCCAGAATATGAAAAATTCTACAGGTGCTGATAAAATATTCTTAAATATACAGACTTGCTGAAGCTATCCAGGTACAAAATTTATTTCTATTGACCTCAACTCAAGGAAAAAATATTTCAGCAAAGTCTAATTGTAAGAACGGTTTGTCATGTTGATCTCACAGCTGTAGAACCACCACAGAACTGAGTAATGGGGGAACACATCTCATGTAAGCTTGGCTGGAAATCTTATAGAGAGACTACTGAAAAATGCAATGGTAGAAACAGAAACAATTCTACAGGAGTAAGACAGATCATCGCTTTTTCTACAAAGCTGCTGGAGCATAAGATATCTTGTGTTTGCAACGGCAAGATTCATAGGTTATTTTCCAGAAAATACATGCTGCTTGCACAGCAGTAAAATGGGCTATTCTGCCACCCGTGCTAAAAAATGTCATATGAATTCACTGAATGCTGAATTCAGTTGTTCAGGGAAGGGGGGGGGGGGGGGCAAAAAAAAAAAAAAAAAAAAA
>Ga0065711_1035422_pt1 | contig 22352 bp, 9 predicted proteins | sample Hoacrofraction12_FD_59098 | JGI IMG/M metagenome (GOLD analysis project Ga0065711, IMG submission 59098) | Hoatzin crop microbial communities from Cojedes, Venezuela - Epithelial fraction 12 v2 (version 2) | ecosystem: Host-associated > Birds > Digestive system > Esophagus > Crop | place... | reverse complement strand
TCTACAGCCTACTGTAGGTGACCCTGCTTCGGCAGGAGGGTTGGACTAGATGACCCACAGAGGTCCCTTCCAACCCCTACCATTCTGTGATTCTGTGATTCTGTGATTCTGTGATATACCTGCTGTTTTGCTGTAAGATGGAAAGAAATTTTTATGATCTATTTTCATTCCCAAACAGCATCCTGCACCGTTTTATCATGAGTGAGATTTTGTAAAATTAGCTTGGAAGGCACTATTTTAGTTTATTAGAAAGTGGATAGGACAGAAGGACAGACCGTAAAGTAAAAGGTCAGAGAATAAGTAGGTAATCAAAGACCGTAGAACTGTAACTGGTACTGGAGCTGATCCTATTCTGTCTTCAGATGAACCAAATATCAGCAAAAAAGGAAGATATAACTTACTTTAAACATAGCAATTACTGAGTCTGAGTATTAGATCAGTCCCTCAGGAGACAGTGCCTGGTCCAGTATTACAGTATAGACCATGCACTAATGCAATTTGTTGTTGAGAAAAGACAGAGTATAGCAGCAAATTGCTTGAAAAAATGCACTATTTAAGGAAGTGACAAAGTCAATTCTATAAGACTCAGTAGAGGTGAATGTAGAGTGTTTTTTTGTGAAACGAGTAAGTGGGGAATGTTCCCTTGCCATAATGGGGAATAATGTGTAGTACTAAAGTCAAAGATCAGAACAGGATGATGAAACTGAGTGCTGGAAGAAAGCACCTTCTTATTACTGTTGCTGATAGCATGTTTTGTTGGGTTTTGTTGTTTGTTTTTTTTTTTTTTCCTCACACAAGAATCAATAGGAATGAGGACATGAAGCGTGAAGTTGGAGAAATTTAGTGGTTATCAGCAAATGAGCAAAGCCTATGAGCCTGCCTATGCTAGCTTCTGTCTGGAAACTTGGGGAACTCCAGGAGTGTCTGAGTGGCAGCTGTAGTGTAGTTACTCACTTGGTATCTTCTAAGCTTACAAGAGGAGATTTAACCAAAAAATTAATGAACTTCTGCAGGCAGCAATTGCATTTAAAAACAAATAATTCCACTTTATTGAAGTTATTTAATGAGGATATTAATGACCAACTTTTGTTACTAATTATTTATATTAGTATACAAAGACATTTTTATACACTTGTTATTTAGAGGGATTAAATTTTAGATATAACACATATGCAACTTGTGTGTACACATACATATGAAAACATATAATGTGTATGTATAATGCTTAGGTACAAAATAAAATAGGTACACACACAGAGAGAGATATATGCATGAGTCATGGTCAGGTCTGATGTTCAATATCATAACAACATTGTATGGAGGCAAGAAGAAAAAGCCATGACAGTTCAAGCACTTTCCTTGATTTCATATGCTGCAGGTTAGTTGCTATCACTTCCAAATGTGGTGAAGTCAGAGTTAGAAAATAATATGAAATTGGTTGGGGCAGACCATCTTGAGTCATTTAGTGTTGTTTTACTGAATGCAACATACTCTTACACCCAGAGTGGAATATTTATGGGCAAAAAGAGCCACTAGATTGCTACAAGGTCCTTAAAATTTAGCCTAGGAATGCTTTTAACATCAGTAATTTGTGTTTGGCTACAATGTCTTCTATTCACATTTGGGTTGAAGCCCGTAAAAGTAAAAAAATCAACCATTTCCTTTTCTTCTGGAGTCCTTTACCTTTACAGTTAAAAAATATAAGCCTTACTCCCAAGGACTTCTTTTCGTGCCACTGGTGGTGATTACTGTTACTCTTATTGCCATCATGATCATCAAGTACCTCAAAGTCCTGTCATGGCATATTTTTGCTTTTTTTCTAGTAAAGTGAAAAACTTTCAAGTACCTGTTATTTTCTTCCCACAAAGGTACTTAGGCATGATAATCAAATCAAATATTTATCTACTTCTTGATAATCTAAGTAGACTGTAATTTAAATCTCTCACCTAAAGGAGTTTTTCCAGACTTCAAATTCTTCTTAAAATTCTATTTGCACTGTTCAATTTTCCTCTATCCTATAAAAGTTGGCACAAAATAAGAACTTATCCTGTACAAAAAAGGAATGACCATTTGACTCCTACTGACCTCTTTACATAGTCAGGGACCACACTATCTTTTTTAGACAAAATGCTTTCTTGTAGTTCACTTTGTGTTTTCTTTTATTAAGAGTTTTAGCAATTTCTCATATAAAAAGCCATGGTCCCTCAGTCTCTTGTCACAAAACAAGTGCCCCAAATATCATGGTGGCCTTATACTGGACTAACTCCATAGCATCAATGCTTTTCTTGTCAGAGGGTCCAAAAAAAAGGGGTGTAGAATTCCTGAGTTTTGCCTCCATTCTGCAGGCAAAATTGCAAAGTTCTTCCTACCATTATGGTCTTCTGTTTGACTACAATAAAACACAAATTGTTTCAATACAAATAATTCAGTGTACCCTGTGCTATCTCTGTATCACCTAAAAAGTAAATCAGATTTTGTTTATCCCCAGGTTATTGCTGAAAATACATAAGCTTAAAAACAGATGTCCATAAAAGGCTGCTTAGTGACAGGCCTTTTGAACAACAGTGCATCTTTGAAAATTCTTTTCAAAATCAGCTATTTATAAGTTATTCAGCTTCTTTTAAAAGTGTTTTACTGTGCTTACTCAAAACTGATTTGAAACAAACATATGATGTGCTACTAATTCCCTATAGAAAATGTATTCCATATATGAGATTTCCAGTACTGGTCATATATGGTTCCTCAGTAAAAAACACCACACACAAATTTTATTTATCTTCCATAAAAACACATAGCCTAGTAAGAATCTTATCTATGATCCTGAATTCTTATTTGCTAGCATATTAGAAATCAGGCTGGCCTTGGAAATATAGTACTTTAAACTTCTTATCTTAACCATAATAGTAATATTAAAAAAATATCTCTGTTTCTGAGCTGAAAATATTTATCACAAGTTGTGCTTCAAAAAAATGAAGAATTACTTTGATTGTTTTGATTTCTTCTATGCCTTATTATGTGAGCCATGTTATACTAGAGTTCCTGGAATTTAATTTAAAGTATATAATTTATAAAATACATTTTTTTTTATGAGAAACCTCTGATTTGTGTAAAAATCACATCTGCCTTACAGTTATCCATATTTTTTGTCTGATGTGTCTACTGAAAGTGGTTTTGCATATTATTTTTGAATGTGTGTGTGTACATGGTAATATGGTTTGCGAAAACATACCCAAGGCATGATCACATACTAAGTAGATTATTTCCTTTTAAAAGAGTTTTAAAAGTTATAGTCTAAAAAAGAAGCTCATCAGGATTCTCCTACCCAATGCCTACATCCCAAAGATATTGGGATATACCAAATTAAATTCTGTGTAGTTCTCACTCTGAAGTTTGGCCCCAGAAAGAAATGGAGTCAACTACTGATTGAAAAAAGACTGCATTACTTTGCTTATAGGATACAATATGTGTGTCATTTGGTCAGAATATCCCAGTTTCAGTACAATATTCTGCAAAGTGTGCTGTCATCCTGCCTTAAACTGCTACTTTTTGATTGGCTTTCACCACTATGAACAGTAAAAAGTAAAATAGAAAATCCTGAGAACTCTCAGGTTTGGGGATTTTTCTTTCTTATTTTTAACAGGGAACCAGTCAGGGTATAACAGCCTGTCAAAACAGACAGAACCAGTAACAAGGAATATACACTGAAGTTCTAAAGCCAGCCATACAGATAATTAAAAGTTGCATTCTAGATGTAGTGTCATAAGTTTTGAGGATTCAATACTTAAATGTGAGCATCTTCTACTCAGCCATGAGCAGATGTCAGCTTCTTTTTTTTCTGTAGAGTCAGGAATAGGGACCTTTAATAACTTAACATACTATGAAATATAAGCAGCATGATTATTCTTACCAAGCACATGTATAACCTGAAACAGATGCTTGCTTGTGTTGATTGTCATCGCTGTTTGTGGCAACTGAAGTATGGGATTAGCAAGTGCTTTACATACCTGGAAAAAATGGGTCCACATCATCAAAGCCACCACAGGCGGATATCATGCATGAAGGTCACGGTTCTAACCAATCTGCCTTGAATGTGTTAAAAATTTTACATTTAATATTCTGTCCATGAGTGTGTTCAGGTGCAATGACTAAAACCTCCCAAGCCACCCAAGTAATACTTTGAAATTTTAAATACACTTTCACATATTTTGAAAAACTATTTTGTTTCAGCCACTGTCACAAAATAGCACAGTGTTAAGCCAATGGAACCAGATGCAGAAGAGCTCAAAAATACAAAATTTCCCCCTTCCATTTTTTGCTCTCCTCCTTCTCTTACAAAACAATTTAGCAATATGTGTTACTGCTTCATTATCAGTCTTTGGCATGCAGAACCTCTTTAAATAACAATGCTAACATTTGTGCAGTAATTCTTCATTTGGTAGACTGGTTTCCATTGTTAGAAAATCCATTTCAATACCAAGAAACTTTATCACCTGTGAGAGACCATCATGTTTGGAATTTATTGAGGACAACACTATTTCAGTTGTCACTTATTCAAATGCATGCGCACAATTACACACTGGAATCAATAAAGGCTTAGGCCTGCATCCAAGTGGAAAATCATCTGGAGCATCCTAATTTACTAGGAAGTGTTCAAACACACATTCAAACGGAAATGGAGACTTTCACAGGAAACATAACCACAAATACAGAGAAAAGAATCTGTTCCTTGGCATGTAATACCTAACTTTCTGAACTTCTCATCTGGGAGCTCAGCTTCAGCCTAGTCTCTTCTCTGTTGATGAGTAAATCAAGAGAATTGCTTGATCATTGTTAGGTGCCACAGAGGACAGATGCTACTGAGGCCTTAAGAAAACAACCTGTAAAGTGTTCTAAGTTTTGAAATAGGCTGAATCCTTTGGCTTACCTTGGGGATCAGAAATAGGATTCTCTCTTCATAAAAAAGGAGAATGCCCATAAATATATGTCCTCTCTTTAAAAGAGGATAAAATCTCTTATTTTTGAAGACTAGTCTAAAAAGAATAGAAACTCCTCTCTGAATCAGTTTCTTACTTCCACAACTGCTTTCTTACAAAAGAAAAAAAAAAAGTAATTCCCAATGGATTCAGGTTTGGGGGCTTTGGTGCACTAATGTTGGCCACTACTCTTGGCTTCTCTTTCTACCTTTTCCTGAATGCACACTGCAGATTTGGTCACAAAATTCTTATCTGTATTAGCAGCTGTAATTCACAGTTATAATTTTGAAAATTCCTCCCCTGCTGTAATTCCCCTCAAAACTTCGCTTACTGAAATAATGTGTAAGTAGATCTCTGTTGTAGTTTAACTTCAGCCTGCAACTGCAACTACGCAGTGGTTCACTCACTCCTCCCCCTGACCGGTGCGATAAGGAAGAGAATGGAAAAAAAAAGTAAAACTCGTGGGTTGAGATAGACACAGTTTAGCAGGACAGAAAAGGAGGAGAAAATATCAATAATTATAATGATACAGAAATACACAAAACAGGTGATGCACAACGCAACTGCTCACCACTTGCTGACCTATGCTCAGCCTGTGTTCGAGCAGCCATTGCTCCACCCTGGCCAATTCCCCACGGTTTTTATACTGAGCATGACATCATATGGTATGAAATATCACTTCTAGCCAGCTTGGGTCAGCTGTCTTGGCTATGTCCCCTCGCAGCTTCTTGTGCACTTCCTCACTGGCAGAGCACAGGAAGCTGAAAAATCCTTGACTTAGTATAAGCACTACTTAGCAAAAACTAAAAGATAAATGTATTATCAATATTAGTCTCATATTAAATCCGAAACAAAGCACTATACCAGCTACTGGGAAGAAAATTTACTTTATGCCAGTTGAAACCAGGACAATCTCCCATGTGCTGAAGTGATTGCGCATGACCTAGGTCCATTGAATAACATTCAGGGTATATGACAGAAAGCAGACTCTCCAGCATTTTAGAAATCTTTCCTACCCCAAGAAAATGAGTAAAATTAAAGCCTCTAAAATTAAATACTTCTTATTTTGATGGTATTGTTTTATAATGTGTCATGCATCCCTTCCTTTTCTTTAAAAAATAATTACTGTATGGCAACCAAAACTCCTGGTAACAAAAACTCTGCTTTAATTAGTCAGGGTTCAAATAATTTTAGCAGAAACTCAGTCCACTGAACACCTACAAATCTCATTTTCACTTCCCTCAGAATCTGGGTTATTTACCCCGCTCTGTGTCCCTCATATCATGGCAGAAAATCACCAGATCTGAGCTATTTTGGAGCAGGTAGGTAGTGCAATGTTTTAAAAACTCACTGAGCGAGAAATGTTCTCTACCAGCTACTTCTTCCTTTTTATAGGAAGAGGGGACCACCCCCAGGGCTTCTGCTGACTGCAATATGGTAGAAGAATCAGCACAAATACCATACCCTTCATATTTCTGCATCATATACAATCTATTCATATCAGTTTTCATCTAATTTTAGTGCAGCAACCAACATCCAGTTTTTACAAAGGTACAAAAAAATTGATATATTTGATATGAAGTTGTTCCACCACAGAGAAAATAATTGCTATTGTGTAACTGTGTGAAATAAGAAAAGTAAACACTTTTTATAGGATTTGTTTGCTGCTAGTTTTAACTGCATATTTATAACCTCATCCACCCTACCACTAAGTTGCCAATGGCAAGGGTACAATCAGAAAAAGATGGGACTCTACACTATCTGAAATAAGATAATGCTTTTAATATTAACAATATTTGAGGCAAACAGCAATGCTAGCCATGTAAATTGTGAGAAAGAGACAGAGATGGCAGATAAATTTGCCCTCTGAACAAGATATTGCTTTAATCACTTACATCTTGAAAATACTAGCTCAAGAAACCCAAAGGAACAATCACATACAGAATAGATTATTTTATCTTCCCACAAATATGCTATTATTCATACACTAGATTAGAAATAACTTACATGAATGATCCACTTGAAATTACTAAAATAGCCCTCAACAATCTCTTTTTATACATGTTAAAGCAAAGAAACCGGAATAGAAAAGAAGAAGATAATTAATTTTTTAAAAGATAATTGGGGATAGGGAGAAAAATAGATCTTAACTAGAGCTCCTGGCAGAATAACCAGAAATGGGAATCATCCTGAAGAAGGATAAGCCTTAGTCCCCAAGACTTGCAAGGCACTAATGGAGGTCAAACAGTTAATATTTTATTCACAACTTACAATAAAATGAAGGAGCAAAAAAATTCCATCCTGTAAGAGTCAGATCATTATGTATCACTCATAAAGCTCAGGAGTTTTGTATGTGGATCTATAGCTCTCTATTTTCGCAGTCCTTCGCTATATAAGCCTTCAGACATAAACAGTCTTTTATGCAGACTCAACCGTAGTATCAACAACTCACTGCTTTGTATGAATGAGTAAAATTATTATTATAAAATTATTATAATACTCTATATAAATGCTATGGCATAATACATTACTGTTACAAATAATGGTAATATTGCGTGTGGGAAGAGAATGTGTAAAGATGTACAGGATAAGAAATGCTGGCAATACACGTGGAGATACCATGGGGGATCTTCCAGATTAAAAAAAGATACCTTGATACCTTTGTTTCCTCATGCAATCCTGTTTACATAATTAGCAAGTTGAATTATTCGCTAAACTGTGATATTACTTGGTTACAGCAGCAGCAGGTAGCATATAAATTATAACCTGCACGTCCCTTGAATTCTAAAGACAATAGCCAAGGAAACTGACAGCTACTTAGTTTTGTTGTCCATTCTCAATTACATTGCTCATAACTGAAAGAGAGGGTTGCTGGTTTGAATCAGTTATCTCTATTTGCTAGGTATTTCAAAGGAAAAAAGGTCTTCAGCTAATTCAGGAACAGAATTATTTTAAGTAGCAATTTTAACATATTCCTTTATAATTGCTAAATAAAAAAAAAAAATACCAGTGATGTCAGTGATTTTGTTTAACATAATGCATGCCAAACGGTTTTGAGCAGAGAAATCTTGTCAACATGGTTAATCTTTAACCCATTATTAATATGGCCAAATCAAGGAGATTTTAGTGAGTTTTTCTTCACTTTCATTCAGGAAAACTCCATCAGCTTCACTGGCAACATCTCATGTATTTTCCTTATTCCTCATTTTTTTGAACTGACAAAATGGGGAGTTTGTCTGGGTGAGAAGTCAGTACACTCAGCCAGGATTAAATGCATTTTTACAGCCAAGAATAAAATGGAGGTTAATCGCTTCTAGTTTTGCCAATATAAAATTTATCGACTATAATATATACATAATATTTATTATTATTATTACTGTTGTTATTGTTGTTACTACTGCTGTTGTTATTTCTCAGTGTTATGACAATTTGGCATACTCAAACAAATTTAGTCTTTGGTTTTAACTTCTTATTTTTCTTGGACAGTTACAGGTAGATAAAAAAAAAACTAACTGGACATTGCTAATATCCTGATTTATGAGGTTTCAGAAATAGAGCTGCATCTTTCTACTAATAGAAGTGGAAGCTGCACATAAACATCAACATAAGCATCTGTCTTACTCAGAGCAATAATATTTTAGATGGCTTGTGTCTTCCAAAGACTGAATAATAAAACACATAGTAATAATATTGCTGGAGTGATATAGTATCCATACAAATAAACTGTCTGCTTCTTTTTAATTAAAGAGTTAATGGAAAAAGAGGGCAAGGATTGAGCTGGTGTACTGTGCTTTAGGACTTTAATGTGGACTTTTGCAGCCAAATAAGCTTATCTTTAGCAGCCCATTTATACCTTAAATCACAAGTACAGAGACTGTAGAGAGTTGCACTTACAATTCTGGGCTCTAAATTAGGGGCATCATACAGGTGAGATATTCTAAACAAGGATCTAGCTTGGTTAGCATGGATTTAAAGGCTGCATGGGAAAGAAAGAATATGTCACTGGTGAAGGAATTGATAGGGATTGCTACTGGGCATGTTCTATGAACAAATCTTAAATTTAATATTTGAATAAATTGGAAATTCTTTACCCCCTACTAACTTGTTAATACAGATTCTTACTTTATAAGGAATTTATCATAGTTTAATATCCCTTCCACAGTGAGGTATCTGCAACTTAGGTAGCATAACAGCTAATGCAAAAGCTCCTCATAAAAATCTTCTGTCAGACAGAGCAGATACACACACTGAAAGCAGGAACAGAATAAGAAGTTATTCACAATTTTCTCACTGTTAAATTTCCATGAGAACTTGCTTACACACTACATTTAAGAATAATGACCACTTAGTAGAATTATAATTCATACTTTAATCTACTTCTTCAGCAAATATAATCTCATGGGAGACACCAGCAAAGCACTAGTGACTTTCAAAACAATAACTACAATTTAACTGCCTTTACTTAAGGTCCTTCTGTCTGAATGGCCCAAATTTCTAATGATTTTTGGTTACAAAACTGACCATCCACTTAAAGATAACAGATTCTTTCTCTGAGTCCTGGAAACACAGAGAAATCCTGTGGTTTATTCCAGTATCTTATTAAGGTTAAAGGGAATGAAAATTTAAATATATTCCAGTATCAATACATGAGAAGATGCCCAAACAACATTAAGCCTGTCTAGTAATGATATGATAGAAGAAACCACTCCATGCAGTTTCATATTAATTTGCTTTTATCTGCTGTCTAGCATATTAAGGTTTTAATCAGTCATATTATTACTGTTTTTATTGTCAGAGAGAGCTTACTTTATATATTTATAGCATCTACATTTTCATGCTAGGAAAGTGTTTAATATATTTAGTTTTTTGTCTAACGCTGAATATTCTATTAAAAAATTTATTTATTTGTAGTATTTAATCCTGTAATTTGTTTTGTTGCAAATCACTGATTCATAAATCTCTCTCAACAAATTTTTTACTTGTGAGTATTTTATTGTTTTAATACAACAAGATTAAGCCTTCCTGTATTCAGCGTTTTGTCAGACATTTACAAAAATCTTGTTCCTGCCCCAAGGAGCTAATACTCTAACTGAGGATTTACCTGTGATATTTGTTTGTGCAGAGACAATGTAAAAGAATAAGTTAATTTTCCTCTCTGATCATTTTCACCTTATTCTGTAACATTGTGCCTAATCTAGAAAATAAGAGTATAATGACTATTACCAGAACACCAGTAGCTAGTCAGGTCTAGTCAACGTACGCAGTTATATTCTAGTATTGTGTAACATCCCTTTGACATAATTTTAAAGACCTAGATGTGGCATTCCTGTTTTCCTCCAAGCTACAGCACAGTTTTTTCTAGCAGGCCACCAATGCGTCCTATGTGGCTGTACATTTTTTAAACTATTGAAGTTAATTCAACTCCATTTTGTCATCAAAGAGCATCATTCTTCCTGTAGCTGCAGATATTCAGAAGATGATGTTTTCTTGTTGCTGGGTTGGTTCTTGCTCCTGTTATCTGAAGCACCTACTGGTTCACTTTTAGAAATGTATTCTCCCTTGTCTGTTAGTTTTGGCAATATGCCTGCTCACAAGCTTGTATGTTGGTGTGAAGAGGGAGTAAATGTCATGGCTGAAGAGGGAGTAAATATCATGGTTGAAAACAGATTCTGAGGATTAGCTTTCAAACAATCAAAACTGATAGCCCAGATTCTCAGATGATGCCTGTTTGGAAAACGAGTCTAGGTTTCAGTCTCCTTAGTGTTATGGGAGCAATACAGTAAGATAGAGTAAATGATCATTCAATTTATCATGTAAATAAGCATTAAACAATTATCTGAATGTAGAAATCATGAAAACATTATGCCATGACTTTTTCTTCTTCCTTTCTCAGTCATGCACACAAACGCTTTGCTCAGTCACAAAGCAACAGTTCACCACTCAAACTGCAGGAGATGACTGACAGAAACTGTAACTTGTTTCCGGCTGTATGGTCTGGTGAAGAAAAACACTTTTTTTTTTGGTTTTCTTCAGACAAGCTGTTCTTTTCCTGGTCATGGCCATCTTTTTCAAACACTGCACTGCCAGGGCAAGAGCTGGAGAAGACACAAACAGCCATACATCAGTGCCTCTTGCCTAAAGACATTCCAAAACATCAAAGATGAAGGAGATACCTCAGGTCAAACTAAGGTTATTTGTGCAACACTTACAGTATCTCAGTGAATTCCATTAAACTGATTTGCTGTACAGCTACACATCTTTAAGAAGTTAGAGCATGTCTTTCAGCACACAATGTTTCTGTATAGCAATGGCGGCTTTTATCTATATTTCCATTCTTTCGTTCTTAGGAGTTACAGCAGATACAGTAGATACAGAGAAGCAGAGAAAAGGGAACCTTTGCTAATCAGGCATCACAAGAGGAAACAGCTGCACATTTTCTGTCGTCCTGATCAGGTATCAGGTAAAGTTTTGTTTTGCTTTAATGGGCCCAGCAGAGTCAGAAATGAAGTTTCATTTGTATGTTATTTTCTCTGCCTTTATTGATGACTTGGAGCTCCAAAAGAGCAATGTATTTTTGTCTCAACTTTGAGTAGCTATGTCATATGTGGATAATTTTCCGCCTGCTGATGTAACTGTCACAAACAATTTAAAGTGTAATGTTGTCTTTGCAATGATGCACCCAGTATCTCTGTAATGGCATTCTGCTATCTTTCTTTAACTTTAGATATGGAAATAAAGATTATTCTTAATTCTGTTGTAAAGTAAATCTTCTATCATTATTGCTTAAGTATGCAGCATGACAATATTGACCCCTTTTTTTTTTTACTTTACACTAGTTATTTCTGTTGTCAGAAACTGCAGAATAAAAGATTAGTTAATTGACACTGTAAAAGAATGCAAAAAAATTTTCTCAGGTTCATACTGCAATAAGTAAAAAAAATTTTAGCAGATAGCGATGGTGTACACTTGAGTTAAACTATAAAATACGTAAAGTTTTTAGTAGTATTTATGCGTTGCTGAAGTTCTTAATCCGTGTAAAATTCATATTGCAAATAAAACTTATTTTTAGAATAAAGTATTATTTTCCAGTTTAGAATGAAAATACTTTTTTTTTTACAAATATTGTAAAAATCTTAGAAAGAACAAAAACTTTGCTTCTGAAATTATTGATCTTGTATAAGAAATGCTATTTAAAAAAAGATGTTGGTAGAATGCTAATATTGAATGAGAACTTACCCTGGTGACAATGAACAAAACCCAATGTATTTTTAGAAAATAAAAATACTGAACCGTGTAAAATTTAGACAACAATTGCACAGAAAGCCTGCAGTACCTGTTTTTGTACGTGACAACAGACATTCCAAAAAAGCCTAAACTGAATCTAGACTGAAAACTTAATGTCCAGATACCTTTGGTAAAATTTGTGAAGGCAATCGCTTCAGAATATTTATCAATTCATCCACTCCAAACAAGACCAAAAATACCCCAAGCAAAATAAAATCAATCACTTTAGTCATTTTCTTAAGCTCTATAGACTCTAGAATATATATATGCTGGAAATTTCAGAATACATAAATGCTATACACATGAGGATTAAATATAAAACAAAGCACATCTGTATATATCTGTATATATATGAAGCTTATTTTTTCTGTTGTATTAATTTGAAGTTTTCATAAAACGGATGGAAAGAAAATTGTTAAAGACCTCAGGATTTGCCCAGTAACTGATAACTGTCACCAGAATAATTAATGATCACTAACATGAAATGCAATACTTTCAGTTACCTGGACAAAATTCTGAATTACTAAAGTCTGCAACTAACTTAAAGAAGTAAGCTTTAGACCTAAATAAACCAGTTTTCTTTGGATTTGTATCTCTTGCCTGGATTTCCTGGTGACACCTAAGACAAATTCTGAGGTAGCTTTCCCCAGAGTTACGGCCAATTGTACCTGTCTGGTAATAAGTTTTTCTGATATCTAAAAAGTTGTGACTTCACTCCTTTTCTGCTCCCTCAGTCAGAAAATCTTTGAGGGTCTGTCTCCTCAACCTGGGCACTGATCTCACAGAAGAGGTAGGGGCTTATTTTTCTCTTGGTTAGAGTAAGGCAATTGCTGTTTTGGTCAAAATAGAAGATCAGTATGGGGACATAGTATTTTGAAAAGAATATGTGATGGAAGTCCTCTCAGCAATTTGTAACTGAAAACAAATTTAGGATAGTAGTTACAACGGGCTAGAGGAGTAAGTTAGCAGGAACGTCACAAAATTTGGTGAAGACAAATGCAAAGGCTTGTGACTGGAATGGAGTAATTTCAGCCTTATAGCTTGAGATCAACTGGCTAGGAAGCTGCTCTGTAGAAAAGGACCTAGGAGTCATGGTAAGCAGCATTCTGGACATGTGTCAGCAGTGCAGCCTTCCGGTGGTGAAGGTTAATCACACACTGGACCTCATTAGCAAGAACACATACATGGAGTGAAGTGTTTTCCACCTGTACTCAGTACTCATTAGGCTGCATCTGGAGAACTGTATCCAGTTTTAGGCCCTCAGTACTAGAAAGACACTGAAAAATTGCACCATGTCCAGAGAGATATCTCCAAGACAGGGAGAGAGGTGGAGAACAGGAGACACAAGAAAAAGATGAGGGAGCCAGGTTTATTTGGTTTGGAGAAGAGAAAGTTAAAGGATTTCAATGTTATCTTCAATAACTTAATGGGAGTTGCAAAGAGGCAAAGTCAGGCTGTACTTGGAGGCACACTACAAAAGGACAAGAGACTTCTAGGGAAATTTTGATTTAATAGAAAGGAAAAATTAACTACAAGGGGGTTTAAACACTGGGACAGCTTGGCTGCAGAGGTTGTGGAATCCCCGCCCTTGGAAACATTCAAAACTAAGATGGACAAGGTGCTGAGCAATCTGATCTGACCCTAAATTGAGATCTGGTTTCGAACAGAGAGATGCACCAGATGATCTCCATAAGTTTTCTCCAATTCAGATTGTGCTATTCCTCTAAGGACAAAATGTGGATGCGCAGATTACACACACATGCCCTCACACAGAAACATATGAATGGCATTACATAGGATATCACACACATACAAAAGTATAAAATTATTATCTACTGATTTTATTCACAACATCTTTGTCTTATTCTAGAAGTCACATCAGTGGCAAAATAAAGTCAAAACTGTTTACCTGAGGATTATTCCTTTAAGATGGTTGCAAAATTGGAAACAGGTTAATAGTTACTTCAGCTGTTTTGCCTAAGCAGCAAAATACGACAACCCTTGCACACTCCATGAAATAAGCTTGACCCATAACTGTGTCTTGCAGAGCTGTACATATTGGTGCAAATAAGTATTAGTTGCCTCTATTTTTTATCTAGGAGTGTTCTGAAATGTTATTTGCAGTTGGGTTGAAACAATATAACTGACAACACAAAATAAAAATTAGTGGAGAGTCAGAATTACCTGACAGTAAGTAATTAGGATTTTATGTCTTGTGGTTTTTCATTTTCATATTAATCTTTCTGCTTGACACCTTCTACTAGGTTCATCTTTGACCTTCAAATTGCCTCTTATTTTGAGACTTTGCCCTTTCTATTAATCCACAGACATGAAGCAAGTACTGATACGAGATTAAAATTTTCTAAGTAATTCACCTTCAGGGAAAATCTAGAACAAAGCAACAACAAAAAAACAACAGTAAAAAACCTCAAACAAACAAAAAACCTAAAATGATAATGGGGATAAAAAATTATTTGCTAATGAGAAACAATTTAGAATAAAATTTTCTTCCTGTAAACTTAATCAGATCATTCTGAGCAGCCCCACATCACCACGCCCAGATTAGCAAGCAGTGCAGCTGATCCGCTGCACTCCACAATGTCAGCCTCTAAAATCTAGTAAGTGGAGATGATCAGGAGATTCTTTTCAAAAGCACAGATCTTCCACCAAAAAAACTAGAATAAAACAAACCCTAAACATCTGTTCTAATGGCATTACTCAAAACACTAACATTTATGCATTCTCTTTTGCTAGGTGCAATGAACTTGAATGCTTTTCAGTATCACATCCAGTACTGATGACACACAGAAGAGAGAATAAGAGTTCTGCTCCTAGTTCCCACTTACATAGATCTGAGGATTTAGTTCATTGATTGCTGCTGTATTAAGATTCAGTTTTTCAATGCACAGAAGCATCTCCAGCTACTAGAATTCAAAAAGAATGCAAAATACTGCAGCCCATGGAAAGTACAGAAACCAAATTTAATTGTGTGAGTAGGAAGTACAACATGAAAGGCCAGATATATTTTATTTAATGGAAATCTAAAGATAACATTTTAACTGCAAAGGTGTTTTCTAACAAAAAATACGTTTACTAACATTATAAGAAAATCAAAAGGCAGCCACATCCTGAATGCATACTTATTTACTTCATAGCAAACATGTCTTTGTGAACTGCTCTGCTTTTAAGGATATAATTAAATATATATAAAAAAGAATTTTGTTTAAACAAAACATGTTGTCTTCCATAGACGTGACTGTCAAAAGGATGTCTTTTAAAGAAACTTCTTGTAGACTTTTAACTTTTCTTCTTTGTGAAGAAAACAGGAGAATTCTTTACTATTTGAGAGCAGGGTGAGCATATGCATTCTATTCATTGTTTTCTCCAAGGGAAATGTCAGCTCTGGTCTTGCCTGGTTACACTATAGGTCACAGAGAACGCACAGTGTGATGTTTACTATCTAATTTAAGGGCTTTATTTTTGCATCATTAACAAATATTTTCTTTCTTCGAAGTGCTAATTAAAAAAAGATACAATGAAGTTTGAAACTTGTAGTGAAAAACCTTCCTCCTGTTAATTGTACACACATTTTTTGAGATCTTTTTTTTTGGAGGTTTTTAAGCTTTCATTTTATCATGAACTTGGCTTACAGTTTGACAGATACTACTTCATTGCAAACATGCTCCTGACAAAAGGCTGTTATGGTGGAGGTATGGTATTCAGAGACCAAGAGGGAGTACCCAACTGTGCTACTGAACATAGAAACTGGGCATGCTCAAACTGGGCCTAGAAGACACAGATGTGTTTCTATCCAGGCAAACTTTAGATGCCTTTATTTATAAAACCTATACCAATATTTCTATGAAAGAGAGAAACAGAATTCTTAAACACAAGTATATTAACTCCCTTATAGTTGATTAAACATTTCCAGAATGAAAAAGCAAACAGTAATAAGAACCTCTAGTGAAAAATTTTACTCCAGAGATCTTCTTTCAGGCTTTTTTTGTAAATTATGAAGGTGAAGAAGAAAAGCAACAAATCTATTCCCCGTCTTCTCAGTTGCTTGTTAAAAACCAAACAGAAGTTATATTGCTCTCCGTTCCATAGCAACTCCTGGAGAAGCCAGGAAAGTTGGGATTCTGTTGACGCTTCATGAGTTTTTGGTAGATGCAGTAATTGCAGAGGGCAATTGTTCGCTGATTTACTATTGTTCACCGAACTGTAAGGCAGCAGTCTTCTTGGCACTGCCTATGTTAGTATAACAAGCAGACCCATTTGATGTAGCAGCAGTAAATACTGCATGAGGTAAATCATTAACGGGTCTTTTCAGTTCACACTGGCAGAACAGTGACAGATCTCCACAGTTCAGTAAGGTATTAGGTATTTTTCGTACCACTTGTCCATTTAATCTGATTAATTTAAAAGTCAGAAACTTGAATGGCTCTTTGTATTTTGTAAAGGTTGATATTTTTGAGCCAACATATGAGAAATACTGTTACAGATCTGAATTACTACAGATTAAATATCTGTATTTTCTGCTGTTTTTCAGTATGCTTTTTTCAAACTGAAGAAGGAAGAAAATGTATCAGAGAATAATCTCTTTGGCAGATGGGCTATAGAGTATCCACTGATGTATAAGTATGAAAAGAGGCAGTTTAGCCTGGTATATTCCCAGCGTTCAGGAATTAAATTACTTATATATTATTAAACTGCAATGGGAAAGATCCTGCTAATCTCACCTCTATGATTCTCGAGTTCAATTTCATCTTTTTTTGCAAAAGAAGAAATAAGCAGTGAATTTTTTTTTAGACACAACAATCAATATAAATTACAATTAACTTATTTTCACTTTAGTGATGCCAAAAAAATTGAGAGGACTTATTGGCCTAGATTCAGTAAGAAGGTTGAGCTGGATTTTGCCATTATCCTGGTACTGAAAACAGTTTCATTAACAAATAAAAAAAATAGGTTTAAATCATGCCTATCTGAAAAAGGAATTGTTCCCAGGTTGCAGGAATCTCTTGCTTCCTACAAGCCACAGGCTTTGAAGGAAAATAAAAGTGCTTAGCAGCCTTCCTCCTAACTCTCAATGAAATTGAAGGGGATGTACTGGCTTTGGCAGGGTTACAGTTAATTATCTTCATAGTAGCTAGTATAGTGCTGTGTTTTACATTTACAAGGAAAAAGGTGTTGAGAGCACAGGAATGTTTTAGTTATTGCTGGCCAATGCTTATACAATGTCAAGGCTTTCAGGCTCCTCACACTGCCCAACCAGCGAGTAGGGGACACATCTGGGACATCTGACCCCAACTGACCAAAGAGATATTCCATACTATATGACATCATACTCAGCAATAAAACTGGGGGAAGAAGGAGGAAGGGAAGACATTCAGAGTCAGGGTGTTTGTCTTCCCAGGCAACTATTACGCATGCTGGAGTCCTGCTTTCCTGGAGATGGCTGAACACCTTCCCACTGATGGGAAGTAGTGAAGATTCCTTCTTTTGCTTTGCTCACAAGGCCATCTCTTTTGCTTTACTTATCAAACTATCTTTATCTCCAGCCACAAGTTTTCTAAATTTTTCCCTTCTGATTCTCAAGTCAATCATCCAGGGGGAAGTGAGCAAGAAGTTGTGTGGGGCTTAGCTGCTACTGGGGTTAAACCACAATAGGGGAAAAGTGAGTACCATGATTTCCAGGCCTGGATGTAAGTATCATCATCTAAATCTAGGCATTTGAGAATTTCCAGAAAAAACAGGGAGGTGTCTTTGTGACTTTTTGAATCTCCAGTGCAGAATTTATTGCTGTCTTGAAATAAAGGCATTAAAAGCACCCCAACACCGAATTTTATCTGCAAAATCTCAGTCTGCATCTTTCTCTAAATCCTTGTTTAAAGGAATTAAAAGTATATTCAAATGGATTTTTCTCTAGCATTAAATTAAGCAAAAATTGATTTTTAACATTTTTTAATTTAATCAGTTTACATCCTTTGATCGAAATGTTATGGCTAGCTTAAACACATCATGAAGTACTTTGCTGAATGAAGAACTATATGTCACAAAAAAACAGAGTATAGAACTGGCAGTTCTTGGAGAATTTTCATTTCATTGTTTTTTAAACACTTTTCCTATCCTGAATGATAGCTTAGACTGCTTACAAACCAGTAGCTTCTGTTACAACTACAACTGTAAAACTACAGTTTTCCAGGTGGTGTAACAGACAGGGTGTTTACTTAGAAAACAGTAGTTATTGGTACTAAATAGTACAGGTTAGTGTTACTGGCACCATTGCCGTACTGGCACAGACCTGTGGTCCACCTAGTCCAACACGCTGCTCATGAGAAGGGCCAGCACCAGGTCTTCCTGAAGGAATGCGCTGCAAACAGCATAACCAGTACCCAGTATAAAGCCATCAAGTACATCCGCACATAAGGGTTTTTTTGTGAGCATTACTGAAGCAGTGTAACATCGTACCAACCTCATGGGTCTCTACAAACCCCCCACCCCCACCAGCTGCAACACCATAGGTGCAGAGCTGATCTCCATGTAAGGCACGTACCTTGCTTAAATTTAGCTGAAGTGGCAAAAAAGGCGAGGATGCAAGGAAAGGCCAATTGAGAATGGCCCAGCAGGCCTGACTGCTGGAGGTCCCCATGCTCCATTGCCTTGTATGAGCAACACATACAACACTTGCATTTGGACTTTGCACTGACGCACCCTGAACCAAAATGGTGAATACCTCCTGCAAAGCCCAAGTACAAACTGATTTTCAGCCCAATGCTGCCACAGCTGCCACTTACTACAAGGCATATTTTGTACAAATGCATGAAGAGACAGCACTAAGAGAAATATAGCTAACTGTTCCCACTTGCAGCTTTTAACAGTTTGGCCCCATCATGTTGCTGTATGTCATCTGATGAAGTGTAACCTGATGAAGTTCAACAAGGGCAAGTGCAGGGTCCTGCAACTGGGGAGGAACAACCCCATGCATCAGTACAGGCTTGGGGCGGACCTGCTGGAGAGCAGGTCTCTGGAGAGGGACCTGGGACTGCTGGTGGATGACAAGTTGAACATGAGCCAGCAGTCTGCCCTCGTTGCCAAGAAGGCCAATGGGATCCTGGGGTGCATGAAGAAGAGTGTGGCCAGCAGGTCGAGAGATGTTCTCCTTCCCCTCTACACTGCCCTAGTGAGACCACATCTGGAGTACTGCATCCACTTCTGAGCTCCCCAGTTCAAGAAAGATGAAGAGCTACTGGAGAGAGTCCAGCGGAAGGCTTCAAGGATGATGAGGGGACTGGAGCATCTGTCCTATGAGGAAAGGCTGAGGGAGCTGTGCTTGTTCAGCCTGAAGAAGAGAAGGCTGCAAGGGGATCTTATAAATGCTTACAAATATCTGAAGGATGGGTGTTAGGAGGATGGGGCCAGACTCTTTTCAGTAGTGCCCAGTGACAGGACAAGTGTCAACGGGCACAAACTGAAGCATAGGAAGTTCCGTCTGAACATGAGGAAGAACTTCTTCCCTCTGAGGGTGACGGAGCACTGGAACAGGTCGCCCAGGGAGGTTGTGGAGTCTCCTTCTGTGGATGTATTCAAGACCCGCCTGGACAAGGTCCTATGCAGCCTGCTGTAGGTGCCCCTGCTTCGGCAGGGGGGTTGGACTAGATGACCCACAGAGTTGCCTTCCAACCCCTAACATTCTGTGATTCTGTGATTCTGTGATCTCTCACGGTGAGAAGACACAACTGCCCCCAGCTCCTCTCATTTCTCATCTCTAATCACCCCACTGCTATGTGTACTGCCTCCCCCAAAACTCCATGCAACCAGTTTGTTTCTGTCAAAATGACCGTAAGTACACATTCTTTGCAAAGCTCGCTCAAATGAAAGCTAGTACCTTTGTTTGAAAACAACTGTCTTCGCCCACTACACAGAACCTTCCGTTTACCCCTTCCATCGCCGTTAGAAACTTTTCAAAGGCAGCCCTGAAGTGTAAATGTTCCTTGTGAATATTAAAATGTCATTTCAGTGCTTGTCTGGGTATTATTGATTTCATCTAACAAGTAGGTGAAAGTCTCCGGGGAGCAGTGTTGTGTAATTGCTGCTGTGACACAGCCAGGCAACACCACCCCAGCCAGAAGTTGTTTGATGAAGATCGATACCGAGTCTACTTCTACTTCTTTCACACTCAAAGTTCCTTCAATAAAATATGGACATGGATGACATCAAGCAGGCAGGTGATATTGTTTCCACCTTGACAGTCAGACCCTCATAACACCTCATTAGGAAGTTTTAAATTTGAAGTGACATATGTTTCACTTCCTTTCTATCAGTCTCATTTTCTTTACTCAGTGAAAGCTGTCTTTTATCCTGTGTATTTTTCAACGTCCTAAATTGATTTTATTTTCAATTTCAGCAAATTCATTGAGTTTCCATTTCCTACTTGCAAAAAATGGAAGAATGCAGTTTCAACAGTAAAACACAAAACAGTAAATCAACAGTAGTTTGTCATCTTTCCGCAACAAAGACCAAATGAAAGACTATGAATTTCACTTGTACTACATTAATTGTGTGCACTGACTTTAAATACAGATATCTATATGGGGAAGAGGGAGTAGTAAGAGGGTGTTCTGATGTATTCATATGTCTTTATGAATGTAAGAGGAAGGAAAATTAAGTCTCCAACCTTGTTTCCAGGACAGAAAAATAGGAGTAAAATTGGCTTATATGACTGAGAAATTGATCGTGAATTTGCCTCAGTAGATGTCTGCTAAAATGTTTCAAGTATTCAGAAAGTCTTTTTTCTTCAAGATTTCACATTATCTCTCCTAAGACAGGGTTGAAACTCAGGCATAAGCGTATCTGTTTCCAGGAAAGCTTTCAGGATGAAGACTATGTCCCTGAAACAGAAGTAGTGAAATGATGCCATAATATCCTGCTTTTCCATTATCCATCAGAAAACCAAAGACTGGGAAACAGTATGGCAGGACATTTGACCTAGCAAAATCCAAGCTTTTCATCTGAAGCCCTCATGCCAAATTGGTTGATGAATCATGGACTTTGCCTGTGGATTCATCCTGGACATACCTAAGGTTGAAGACTAAAGTTAGGATTAACTTCAGCTCCCACTCAGCTCTCACTGGAGTCAATGGAGAATGATGGAAATGTGTATTGCTCCAAATGGGTACCCATGACTCTTGACTGTCTTGACTGGTAGAAGAGAATACCTTTACATTTACCCTACTTCAGACAGAATGGGTGAATCTAGGCTTTTCCATTGCACCAATTGCAAATATGGTGGTTGGGGTGGTGTCTGTACTTCGGCCTTGGCAGGATCACATAAGATTTAGAAATATAAAATTAGCAGTGAATTTCATAGAATCCTAGAATGCTTTGGGTTGGAAGGGACTTTTAGACGTCATCTAGCTCAACCTTCCTGCAGTGAGCAGGGACATCTTTAACTAGATCTGGTTGCTCAGAGCCCTGTCCAACCTGGCCTTGAATGTTTCTAGGGATGGGGCCTCGACTACCTCTCTGACCAACCCTTTCCAGTGTTTCATCACCCTCACGGTAAATAATTTCTTCCTTATATCCAGTCTAAATCTACCCTCCCTTAGTTTAAAATCATTACTCCTTCTCTTGTCACAACAGGCCTTGCTAAAAAGATTGTCCCCATCTTTCCTATAGGTCCCTGTAGTCGATGGCCTTGCTGGACTTGTCGAATGCAAGACAAAAGACAAACAGACTGAGGTTGTCAAGAGCCGAAGAGCTAACAAAGGAAGTAAATAACTGGTGCTTATCTTATCAGACAAAAGTAAGGGGGGATAGCCCATCACTGTAAACTCAGTGATCTGTGGGGCGCTGCGGAGGATGCTGCAGCCAGAGATTGCTTCAGAGATTGCTTTGGACAAAGCACAGATGGCCCCCGAATACACATACCAAGATGCCCGCTCCGAAGGTGTGTCACACTGCTGAGTCCCGCTTCTGACAACACGACATTCCATGCCAAGAGCCAATCGATACACAATAATTGACTTAGTCCCACCTCGCAAAAAGATTTCCAAACATATAAAAATTGGCACTTGAAAACTCTCTTGGGAGGAG
>Ga0065711_1035421_pt1 | contig 22352 bp, 19 predicted proteins | sample Hoacrofraction12_FD_59098 | JGI IMG/M metagenome (GOLD analysis project Ga0065711, IMG submission 59098) | Hoatzin crop microbial communities from Cojedes, Venezuela - Epithelial fraction 12 v2 (version 2) | ecosystem: Host-associated > Birds > Digestive system > Esophagus > Crop | place... | reverse complement strand
CAGTTCTGGGCTCCCCAGTTCAAGAAAGATGAGGAGCTACTGGAGAGAGTCCAGCGGAGGGCTACGAGGATGAGGAGGGGACTGGAGCATCTCTCCTAGGAGGAAAGGCTGACGGAGCTGGGCTTGTTCAGCGTGGAGAAGAGAAGGCTCCGAGGAGACCTTCGAAATGCCTCTAAATATCTGCAGGGTGGGTGTTAGGAGGACGGGGCCAGACTCTTTCCAGTGGTGCCCAGGGACAGGACAAGGGGCAACGGGCACAAACTGAAGCCTGGGATGTTCCGTCTGAACATGAGGAAGAACTTCTTCACTCTGAGGATGATGGAGCCCTGGAACAGGTTGCCCAGGGAGGCTGTGAATTCTCCTTCTGTGGAGATTTTCAAACCCCTGCCTGGAAGTGGTCCTGTGCAGCCTGCTGTGGGTGACCCTGCTTTGGCAGGGCGGTTGGGCTAGATGACACACAGAGGTCCCTTCCAACCCCTACCATTCTGTTGTTCTGTGAATGTAACAACCTGTTGTGGCTCCTCAAGACATGTATTTTCTTGCTGAAATGTGCATTTGACAGCTTTGCACAGATTCTGTTGAGCATGAATGTTCCTCCAGGTGACCCACGCTGCTCTTGTCTGTTGGATGCTCAGCAACAGCTTAGGTTGGTATTAGCTGATGCATCACCCTTTTTTCTGCCCCCATTGTCATGCTCAGTGGACAGACTCAGAACATGATGAGTCACAGAGATCTGGGGACTCCTACAGAAGTTGTTTCTTGAGGTATTTTTCCTGTTTCTGCATGAACACTGTTCTGTGTCCATTCTTTATTTACAGATCTGTGCTGCACAGCTTTCTTGTACCTTCATTTCAGGAGAAAATACAGATGTGTCTCACACTTTGGAAAATGTTCTCCTAGGGATATGTCATTCCTCGTGGGAGACTGGAGCAGGGTGGTGGCTGTTTTATTTTGCCAGTGGAAGTCTCCATCCTCAAAGGCTGTAGGCTTTCTGATCTGCACTTAAAACCAGACATTGTCATGCTATGTGCAGCTAGCAGACCCTTCACTGGAGGTGCACCTCCTTCAGTTCTGGCCATCAGGAGTGCACCATCTTCAAGGTCTTGACTCCCTAGCAGCAGAGCCATCCACGTAGCACAGACTAAAATCTGGTGAACGGGCTTCAGAGTGGCTCTGCTCAAGCTTTCCTTGCTCTTCACAGAGTAAACACGGAATTGCAAAACCACTGAGTTGCATGAAAGCTGTGTCTGAGCCAGGGGAACACAGCATGTGACAGACCCAGGTTTCTGCCCAGCGCTCGCGTCACCCAGCGGCATTGCAGTTTGCATTCAGTTTTTCACACATGTGAAAGTACAACGTGACCTCTGTGTGCCCTTGGACAGTCCCGATTGTTTCCTTTGCCCTCCATGCCTGAGCCAGCGTCAGTTTTGTTCACTAGGTGACGGACTTGAAATCTTCTTTGCTTGACTGGGCTAAAACAAGCGTGCAAATGCTGTTCTCATTGAAGTAATGGGGAAAGTCTGGAAATGGTGGCTGAAACTCACGCTTACCTTCTTGGGTGACGTGATGTGATGTGATGTGATGTGGCAACTTAGGTCTTTTTGCAGTGTCGGAAGGGCTGTTTTGAAAGCTGACTGGTGCTGCTCATCCATTCAGCAAATGATCCATGACTGTAGTGTTCAGCCTGGAAGTAGCCCACAAAGTTTCCCAGAAAGGGTGAGAACGTGATTGCTAAAAAGAAAAAAAAATCACTAAACCCAAAATAAAACAATGTTAACTCTTTTTCAGGTTATAATGGAAAAGAGTATCTGAGTGATTCTGGTTTTTGCAGTTAACTCAAGTTTCTGTACAGCTTTGATACCTCAGGCTTTTCTGAGCCCACGTACTGCACCATGGGAATGCTTTGGTATTGTCCCCATAAGGTCTGAGCTTGGGTCTTCATAGGTAAGAGACCCTCAACAAACCAGGATTTCAGATGGGCAGGAGGCAGAGTGCGGGACCATCTTGTGATTGGAAGGGGCAATGCTACATCCAGATTAGTAGGTCCACCTTGGACATAATTGTTCTCCTTCCAGGTGACCATTACAGAAGTAATCAAATAACACTTAGGTTGGGACAGTGATATTTCTGTGGTGTTGTGCATGTTTTCGTCAGCCCCAAGGAGGCTCCTCAGCCTCCTGCTTCTGCTTGTGGCCTGTCATGGTCCTGTGGAGCTGTGGGTAACTGCACCCTTGGTTTGAGTCATTCAGTTTACATTAATCTGACTGTATGTAACGAATGGGTGGCTTCTCTGGCTGTTTCGATAAGAGAAGAGTTTGGGGAAGACTTCCTGAGTTTGGCATCTAGCACCCGTTCTTTTTGTTTTGCACAGGATAAAACATTTTCCTGCTGAATTAAATAAGGACCAGACGGAGAACAAGCCCCTCTCCTCGCAGAGCAATCTGAAATGATGGAATCATCTTCCCTTCTTCTCCAAAAATAGGCAAAATAGTCAGGTTTAAATAATATTAATAAAACCCACCAGAATGTTACTCAGTGAGCCTAATACAACCCCACTGACTACCTGCTGTTCTGTTGAACCATTTGAAAATGAAATGCTGTCACTACCCAGCCTGATTTTACTCGCTGATTAAGCAAGCTACTTATGCTCAGAAATTTCTAACAAGCTTGAGGGCTAAGACCTGTGAGAAACAACTTTATCTTTGTCTCTACAAGACAGAGGATTAAGTGGGGGCAAAAAAATTAACTTTTCGATCTGTTCTGTCCCCTTGATGCTCTGGGCTGAAAGCTGGCTGGCTGCTGTTTTGTTTTGCTTTTTTCCTGGCTCAGTTGCCTTCCCTAGGAAGGGGCCAGGAGGAGTTCAGATTCCAGCTTTCTGACCTGTCTGTATGCCTAGAGCTTTCCTCTGGGACGAATCGCCGGCGTTCCTGCAAAAAATAGCTTTATGGTCATGCAGAACTTGATGTATGAAAACTTGCAAACTAATGAGATTATGGAATTTTTTAATGCTTTCCATTTTTCAGACAAATGAAATTTAAGAGGCAGTGGTTACTAAGGAGAAAACATTGTCATTCATCTGTGCAGTCAGTTGTGTCTGGATCCTAACAACCACTTAAAACCATGCCGGCTAAGCATTCAAACTGCAAAGCATAGCTTGTTCTATGATGCCATTTCAGCCCAAGCTCCATGATGACCTGGAAAGGGAGTTACTAAGCAGAGTTTGGTGACTTTATGGAGCTCAAACTCTTATTCAGCAAGGAATCCACCCATGTGCAAAGCTTAAAAATGAGACTTTCCCACTTAACTTAGTCACACCACCCAGCTGACATTTTTATATTCCATGCTAAGATGCTCAAGATATTTCTTCCCATGAAGTATAAAGTAGGGTTAAGCTTCTATGTCTGACTTCCCGACAATCTCAACACAAGGAAAAGAAATCATACCTATTGCTTGTGGCAATCAGGGTAGAGGTTCAGGATGCCTTAGAGTATGCCACCAGCAAATAGCCTGAGTTTAACTCTTCCTGGAAACAGTGCAAAGACTCTAGTGACATGTTGCCTGCTCTAGGTGACCCTGCTTCGGCAGGGGGGTTGGGCTAGATGACCCACAGAGGTCCCTTCCAACTCCTAACATTCTGTGATTCTGTGACATCTCCATTAGTAAATAAATTTGGTCTAGGCCCATAACCAAGTGTCTACTGCATAACCTATACATAGCTATTTCACTTTTCCTCCCAAAATAGCATGACTGTGTGCAAGCTACCCATTTCAGACGGTCCCTGGACCATACCTGAGAATTGTCTGGGAGAGGTGCTAGCTGGCACATCAAAACTGTGCCAAAGTCTCTGCCACAAATTTAGCAATGTAAATCTTTGCAGCATAATGCAATATCCTTATTTGCTTACTGTTGTGAACGCAGCCTTTGAGTTTGCCAACCAGGCTAAGGATAAACGTGGACAGGCCATACTCAGTCCCTCAGTTTTGCTTCACAATGTTTAAAAAACCTCAGAGTTTTGTATTTTTACCAACATTAGCAATATCAGCTGATTCTGCCCATAGTATCTCACCACCCAGCCTTTTTCCAGTGTAGGCTCTTCTGATATGTTATTCGCTGGCTGTGTTCACTTCCTATGATACATTTCTTTCGGGAGGTGAGGCTGGGAAGGAGGAAGCTGCTGGAGTTTGCTCACATGGGTTTGCTGCTTTTTTTTTATCAATGCTGCCCACTTCCACTTTAGGCAAGCTTTCCTTGTTGACGCAGCAGTTGTGACATACAACCAGCAGTGCAAAGTCCTACTCAGAAAGGAGTAACACCAGACCTCTGTTCCTCTGGAGGGTTGGATGACTGGCCATGGCTGGCACAGCTCTGCAGCTCCGTACAACAGCTTTTAATGCCAAAAGGTGTAGACTGAGGCACACAGGGAGAAAACCGGTGAGAGATAGAAGAAAAGATGCTCTGCTTCATCCTTTGCTGCTTTGTACTTCAGGGATTTTCTTCTGGGAGAATGAATCTGGCACTCAACAGGATTAACAGACGTCAAGAAGTTCAGGGCCTTTCCAGTCGTGTGCAAGAGATGATCTTCAACTGGGGGATCAGAAAAACCAGCTGTAGCCTCAGTAGTCTTCTGTGACACCAGCTGATGTTGAGCTATCGGGTTTCTGTTTCATTTTCTAACATTTCCACATGCTTTTTGGTGACAGCAATTACATATGTGTGTGCTGTCAAGAGCAGGAAAGGCTGGTTGTTTGCAATGAGCACTGAAGCCATCGCTAGATGGATACTCTTGCAAGGGAGTTGATGTATGCCTTCTGTGTTGTGTCCAGGACATGTGCACGGCTGAAGCAACTGCATCTCTGCTCCAGGTAGAGGAAACCTTCTCAGCATGCCTGGGACGGATAGATGCCCTCATCCTCAAGCCTCTGCTCCAGGCAGGTAGGTCAGAGCAGACTACTTTTTTGTTTCTAGTTCTAGGCTTGAGTCACAGGCCACCTCTGAAGGGAATTATAACTGAAACTCTGGGGCTGGTTTGCTGGAGTAAGTGGTATAGGGAGTTGTTTCATTTGAGATACTGAGCTCTTAAGGGTGCCTATGGCCTTTCATTCAAGCCTAGGATTACGGTTCCTGTTGTTTTTAGAGATTAATCCAGATTCTAACTAGTGTCAACTTGTACACCTGCTCCAAGGCGTGTTTCCAGAATGGTGTGTGGAAATCCAAAAAGCATCTAGCATATATAGACCCCTAAACTGTTCCCATCCTGCCTCCCTGCTCTCAGTCCATGGTCATGACTGCCTTTGAAGGCAAAACTTGTGGGTGCAGGTTCTGAGCTGGCAGGAAATCAAAGCAGCTCCACTGAAATAACAAATCTCTATAAATATTCACAAGCCTGTCTGGCCAAAAGTGGTGTGACTGGATTAGACCTGTATGGTGGTTCCCTCTCACGTCACCACCTTTTTGGCGTAGCTGCCAAGGAGACCAGGAAAGCCCTTTGAGCAGAAAACTTTCCTCTGGAGCTTGTGTCTGAGCTGGGGCTGAGCCTTGCAGGCTGCCCTGACCACACAGCCCACAAGAATGGGAAGGACAAAGCCTCAGCATGGAAAGCTCACGTAACTACTCACAGGGACATAACCCTAAATAATCATTGTCTCTTTTCTCCCTGACATTGTTTTCCTATAAGAATATATGTGCTTTACATTGAAAAATTGGGCTGAGTATTAGATATAGGTAATGTTTTCCGCAATATTTCTTGGAGTCAAGGCTTTCTGATAATCTTTTTTCCCCCCTTTTTTCCTCAAAGAGCCTAGTGACCAGAAAGGAAAGGAGAACTTTAAGCTCTTCCTCCTCCTGAATGATCGATTTCAAGCTCTCTGGAACCTCACAGAAGAAAATTACCGGATACTGAAACAAAAATGCAGCACCTCTGAGTCATTCTGCATCCAGGACATCTACACTGTCTGGAAGGGAGACCTGTTTCTAAGCCTCTACATCCAGTAAGTACAGAAGCATTCTGGAGTAGCATAAGGGACAAAATTTATCAGCTAAATGATAGGTTTGCGCAATTAATTTGTGTATTTAATTTGTTCGGTCCTGTCCGCTACTGTTCAGTCGTTAGGTCAGTGAAGTGATTGCATTCAGTGCTCAGGACAAATGCTACCGAATATAGCAGACAGTGTAATAAGTAGCCTTTTTTGTAGCTGTGAGTATGCTTGTAGGAGGCGGATTTTTTTCTTGCAAGTATAGCTTTTCTTAATGTATCTTAAAAATGCAAAGAGGGCGAGGGGTAGAATGTGTTGCGGGGTAATATATGAGAATGAAGGTTGAGCTGTCACCAGGCACAGAAAGGCGTGTGCGAGCAAGTTTAAAGGACTCATAGGGACAAGAAGAGAAGTCGTCTCTAGACGTAGTTCATATTATGTGCTTGTGGCACATTTTTATGCTTTTGGCAAGGAAGATGATAGCAAATGATGTATGTAGTGTGATTTGAAAACATACTGCCCCACTGCAGTTTCTGTAATTAATTACATCTGCTCCCCATCTGTCTGCAGCGCAAAATAAACTGTTTACAAAAAGCACTGTAGCATGCGTAACCTGTGTGTTGATGTCCTAGCATGACAAATGGTTTATGGACACCTGAGATGACATAAAGGTCAGACTGCGTTTAATCCTTCATTCACCACGCTGGCCATAAATGTGGCGACACCTTTGCCACACGGGCTTGTACCGTCTGTGCAGTTTGACATCCACACAGGAATGGGAGATGGGCTCCTGGACATTGCTGTTCATCTAGTATTGATTTTGGGTTTTTTTCTGGATGTGGAGGAAGAAAGAAGGAAGGACTACTTTTTGTTTTATTTTCACTTGGACAGCATAATCTTAAAAAGTGATGCTCAGCAAACTTTGCCTTTATGTGAATGGAGTTCGGAGCAGTGTGTGTTGTTTGTACTGATTCAGGGAATCAAAATTGGTTTACCTCAAAAAAGAACATAAAAGATGAAAACTCCAGCTGAGTTTTCAGACAACACAAAAGAGAAGTTTATCTCAAGATCTCATTTCCCCTCGTTTTGAAATTAAAGCCTGTTTTTGTTGGCTGTCATGCAAAAAAAGAGCTGGTTCCTACCCACCTCTTCTGACTCACTCTGCGCAGTCTGGATCCTACAACGTCTCATGCGTATTGGAGTGATCTAGGAGGGAGTAAAGCCACTGTTCAGGGGCCTGAAAATCAGCAGTAAATACATATCCCTGAAAGATAAAACAAATTATAATTAATCTGAACAGAACACAGGAAATATCTGAAAACACTGCTGAAGGAAAGCGTGGCATTTGTTGACAAAATATGGCTCGATCTCCCTCTAGTGTGAGATGAGCTGCATTGGCGTGGGACACCTGGACTTGAATTTACCATCAGTAACACGAACCTGACATTTTTTCTTCAGCCAGCAGTAATTCATACCTCTGAAGCTGGTATCTCAAGCTCAGCCTTTGCAGATTTGCTTTCTGGGACAGTTGCGCAAGTTTAGTGCTTAACGCCAGGATGATTTAAACTTCCTGTAACTCTACTAGTGCAAAATTCAGCGATGCAGTTAAACCAGTGAGCTGGCAAAGGGGACAAAAAGGGAATAAGCCAAGGTGAGAGGTACAGTAGCTATGTCTCTCCCTGCCTCCCTTGGAAAGGTGGACCTGATGTGACACTTTTAAATGAGCTTCTTCCCTCTATCACTCAAACCTTGTAGCTAATGTGCATCTATAACTCAACTCATGCTCATGTGTGTGTGGTTTTTTTCTTGCTAACAGATATTTCGTCACTTTTGCAAACTATGTTGTAGTCCATGGCTTCGAACATGCCACAAAGAGCAAAAGGTCAGTGGGCTGAAAAATGCTTGTTTGAAACATTGATAGAAACACAGTGATGTTGTATGGGTTAAGACACTAAGTTGGAGTGAGCAGCACTGAGCACTGCACCTCAGAGTGATCTCCATTTCACGGTCCAGCTGCCTCTCCTCTGAACTGGCTGCTCTTGCCATCTTCTGAGACCACGGCAGCACCTGTTGAAAGGTTTCCTCTAGAGATCTGTCTCCATTACTTTTTAGCCGTGCACAACTCCTTTTGTAGGACAGGAAGCCTGTAAATTTGGAATGTGGGGGTTCAGGTAAGGGGTGGGACCTGAGAAAGGATGATGTGGGATTTTGGGAGGAAATTTCCACTGCTTGTCTGAGATGTTGTCAGAGTCTCATGGAAATAGCAAATGAAAACATGAGTGCTAGATACGAGAAGATTCATAGCCAATTTGAGTTACCCTCTCAGAGTGCAAACCATCGTGAAAGTCATGCTATATTCTGTATGTCTGTGGGGGTGGTTCCTATTTGCAAAGACCCTTGGGCCAGAGACAGGATGGATGGAGCTCTTATTTGCCTCATTGCCTTATTTCTGTGTATTTGGTGGGCAAATATATTTGCACTATGTTATCTCCTGCTCTCTTAAGTCTTTCTATATCCTCTCTGAGAGTGAGGTCACGTATAAAGTTTGGAAGGCAGAAGAGTGGCCATTTGCAGAAAAACAAATTAATGAGCTTTTGTCTCAATTCACCATCTTGCAGTGAAGCCTGGAAGCACCATAAGACAGTGCTGAAACAATTCCTCAAAGACTTTACCTCCGAGACCTCCATGTCACTGGCCTTACACACTGTTCTTCACAAACCTATCCGGGACCACATTGAGCAATATATACTGCTCCTTACCAAGCTGAATGAGGCTCTTAAAGAGGTAGGAAGCTTTATGTGATGTTGCTTGACTGGCTTATGCTAAAATCTCATGTAGGGCTTGTGGGGCTTTGTGGTGGTATCATTGAAACCAAAGTTGGATTTCCAGTGGACAGCTGGGGTGGTAGTAACCAGCATCCACCTGGTGCAGCCCACCTGAAGGTCTCAAAGCAACAAACAATGGCCACTCCAGTGTAGTACAAGCTGCTCTTCATACAGAGCAGCTGCAAAGGGTCAAGTAACTGGCCTAAGGTTGCACACTTCTGATGGTGGCAGAGCTTTGGGAGGCTTTCCTTGCAAATGAGGTTGGAGAGTTAACTCCTTAGCCCTTTGGATTCTGAACTGCTGAGGCTTTGCTGCAGCTGTAGCCCAGAAAGTAGATGTCCTGCACAGCCATTCTTAACGTGTTGCTCAAGCCCTGCCTTCTTTTATCAGGGCTCTGAAAAGGACGTGGTTACCAGCGCCATCAAGGAATATGTGAAGCTGGAGTCTTTCATCAGCCAAGTCCTGGATGAAGCTTGTTTTACCAAGTTCTTATGGAAATCCTTGGGCTACAAATTCACAGTGAGTCATGGACGTAGAAAGTGGCTTTATGAGGAGCTCTTTTGGAGGTTTAACACTTCTGCTTACACAGGGAGGAAATTTAATATGGATCAAGCATTTGAGGCTTGGTTTAGAAGCCAATAGAACAGGGCAGTGTGGAAGCCTTGAAGAAACCATATGGACATTGTGTGCTTTAGAAGTTGAGCCCTGTGTCCAGTTCTACCGTCACTGTCAGCTTGTGCTATGAGTCAGAGCATCTTGGGACAAAATGTTGGCTTGGGTCATATGTCCTCTCCCAAATCCTGATGTTTCCTGATGCTTTTGGTCTGCCACCTTAACCTGTGTGGTTCTCTCTGCAGGATGTACTCTGTGTACCTGAAAGGAGGCTGCTGGAAGATAGCAAAAATCTTCCCATCTCTGCCAGCACGAATCGATCAGACCGGATATTGCTCTTTGATGACGTCCTTGTGCTGATTCAGGTGAGTCTTCAATCTTTCAGAGGGATTGGAAGGGCAGCATAGATAAATGACAGCAAAATACAAGTTCTTTTAATGCTGGAAATGCAGCAGAGCTTGTCTGTTGGCAAAACCTTGTCTCAGATCCATGCATCTGTGGTTTGCACAGGAGAATAAAAGAAAGCCTACTGAAGAAGAAAGAGGAGCATCCACATAACTTTTCCCCCAGTAAATGCATACTATCCAACTACCACAGGCACCTTTCTAGTAGCCCATGCCCACGTCTGCATATGAATCTGTTGATTTCTGCTCCTGCTTATTCAAAGGGGACCTGATGCGCCAAAGATATTATGCTGTAAACACTCATGCATAGGACTAAATATGATCTTTCATGGTTGACTCTGCTAGCGGCACGGGAGCAGAAGTTGCAGGTGTTCTTGGGGCTATTTCAGGTATTTAGGGCCTGGGTGTGGGGCAGACAGGGAGTGTCTACAGCCATGGATAGCTAGATGAATAGAAGATGTTCAAAGCTACTCTGCAGCATGTTAACTAAGTCCAGCTTGGCTTGCTCTGACTGACAGCTCGTATAATCTACCACAGCTCTCTTGAAGTGCACCTCTCTCTGCTTGTTCTTTAGTCAGCTGCCAGCCCCTCAGGTGTCCAAATACATGACTGCCTTGTGAGCTGATAGATCTTGTGGGCTCTTCCAAACATACACCTTTATGAGAATGCTGGGCAGTCCTACACAGCTGGCAGGGTCTAGGCCTGAGGAAATAGGGTGGCGATTATCTCATCCAACTTTACATTGTAGATTTCTTAGCACTGTAGTGATCTCGCTGTGAGCAAGTGCCCTCAGGCTCCCTTTATAGTCAGGGGAGAGATACATATGCACCGTCTGGGTGTGGTTCACCTGACCTGTTTTAAATGCCAAAATTAGGATGAGGTGAATCATGTCCTTGACTCCACTGGATAGGATCAGAGCACACGGTAACCAGCTCACATGGAGATATCTATGTTGTAGACATCTCTGTTTAGTCAACCGTTCCCACCCACTATGTCTCATCTGCTACTCTGACTGTTATTGAGGCTTGTGGGGATATAAATGGACTGGGATTGAACTGGTTAGCTTGGGCTGCTAGCAGGGGACTTCTGATGAGGGCTCTGGTGCTGGGAATATGAATCTCCCTCCTTTCCCTGTTTGCCGAAATCTGGTAGATACATCAGTGATTAACTCGTGGTGAACTCCATAGTGCTAGTACCTAACCTTGGTCAGCTACATCCTTACAGACAGCAGCTCTGTAGTGTGGGAACCTGGACATTAGACAGGGAAGTGAGATGTAATACTTCATGCAGTCTTTACCTAATGTATTTCAATCATTTTAGTTTTTTCTGTTTACTGTGCTATTGATAAAAATAGTGGCTCCTTAAATGTTGTACTTCTGGGCAACTATTGGCTGTGCCATATGGAGTCCAAATCCTAGACAGATCATAAGCAAAACTAGGGCATACTGGGTGCCAGGGATGATTTGGGAGTGTTGTCATGTGATAGGGAAGAAACACTTGTAGAGATAAGAGCCGTCTAAGAGGTCTGTTACTGTTAGCTGTAGCCATGGCATTATGGAACATCACTTATATGTGTTAAAGTAAGAACTTTCTCCCTTCTCCTACGTTTCTTCGATGTCCGAGGTCTGTCACTGTAGCATGGGATACATGTGTGGACCCCAAAAGAGCGAATTTACAGTGCTGCTGGTCTTGCTATGGTGTTCAATGGATTGACAGATTGGGGGCAAAATGTGATGTTTACATCAATAACAGGAACACCTTCTCCCTTTGTTCCAGGGAAACAGCTTTCAGAGTTTTGATTTGAAGCTTGTGTGGGTAGATGAAAACTGCACGGAGAAATCAGCTCCAGGACTGTAAGTGGAAAATTTACACTTGGAGGTGAAAAATAAGAAGTGTTCAACTTCATTGTGAAACTGAGAAAATGATTCAAGACTTTGTCCCATCTCCTTTCCACCCAGTGGGATTGGTTCTGGGCTGTGGGTAATTGCAGCACCTCTCAGATGGGATCACAGCAGCTCGGACTTGTATTGCCTTGCCTTTGCTGACCTACTGAAATCCATCAATAATAAAATAGTTATGGCTCCAGACCTAGAGAACAAAGATGAGTTGACTAGTTGAGTACCTCTTGCGAAGGGAAAAATGACTGCAAGAGCACCATTTAGCTTCTGAAGAGGAATGGGAAGAGCAGGGACTGCTGTTTGACTGAGAAATGTGCTTTTCACAGTCTGTAACGTCTTTCCCTTCACAGGTACGGATTCCGCATTATAACCCCAGAAGAAACATTCTTTTTCTCTGCCAAAGACCCGCAGATGAAGGTTAGTGGTAGATAGGGTGTTTCTGTTCCACCTGAAAAACTGTGCATCAAGTTTTAAAATAGGGGAATGGCTTAGAGGGGATGGCAGCTCTGTAGTGGGAACAAAACATTGACTACTGAGTGGAAGCTGAAATCCCATTAAGCATCAGGATTTTAGCTTTCTGATCAGGAGACAGATTAGTGGGCTCTGCATTTTCTTAACACGCAGTTGAGGCTTTTCCTCTGTAATTTTTCCCATTTTAAAATTAATTAAAGCAGAATAATAAGCTGTGTGTTTTTATTTTGTTTTGTTTTCTCCCTTCTGTGAAGCCAATACCTCATTAGATGGCCAGAGGTGGTTTAGACTGTTGATGATAGGTGAAAAATATTTGGAGGCTGGAAGTGATCTGCCCTGGGCAGTAGTGTGTGCTGCAGACCTGGGGACAGTACACTCCCATCAGCACGGTCCTGTGCCAAGGCCAGTTAGTGGTGGTGAGTGTCAGGCTTAAATGATTTGGAAGTGGTGTGCATTGTTTCAGTATCCAACTTGCAGGACCCAAGATAACACCTCCTGTTGATGCTGTAGGTGGGCCACAACTCATCAGCCCAGCCAGCTGAGTGGCACACAATTGATGGGAACCCAAAAGCTTCTTGCTGCTTCTCCTGAAATACCTCTTGTTGAGAACTATTTTGCTTTCCTCACTCGTTAGTCCAGCACTCCTCTTTCTCTGCCCCCAGGCTGTTTGGCAGTGGAAGCTGAACCAGGCTGTCCGCCAGGCACTGAACGGGAAGCGAGATTTCCCATTGTGGGGCAAGACTGGTGAAGGCACCGAGCCCCCGTCCTGCCGCTTCTTCACCTACGTCTTCAGGCAGGAGGGCAAGTTCAAGAGTGCATCCTACGAGGGCGAGTGGCACTGGGGAAAGCCACATGGCAAGTAAGGAGCCTTTTTTTGCCCCTTTCCTAAGTAAGAACATGCAAGGACAGCCCTGCTGTTTTTGTGTAGCACTGTCTGGATCCCCTGGATGCGGAGGTGGAGGTAGAGATACCACAGAGTGGCTGTGGACAAGGGGTGATCCATCCCATGTTGGACCATGGACTCTGGACTGGTGATGTCGCTGGGTGTGCCAGCCTCGCTGGTTCCTGCCTCACTTGTTTTCAGAGGGAAATCTGTTATTGAGGACAGATTGAGGGGACAGCTGGGACACATTTCCTTGCTTTCAGGGCTTGGTCAAAGCGTTAGTCCTGCCACATGGTCTATTGCACGGTAGATGTCTCACTAGTGATACTGGTTTATGCAGTAAATTGCAGAGGCTGACCCTAATAATGTGGTAATGATCACACTGAAGGCGCTGCATGAGCTTGTGACTGTAATTAGGACTTCGACTTGAGCTAATGTTTATTTTCAAGATCTCAGCCTGAGGCACAAAATCTTAGCATTGTGATGACATAAAAAAAACCCAACAAAAATCCTCTGCTTGCAAGTGAGTGAAAAGTTTGATCCTGTGCTATCAAAGTATATTTTAACATCCAAACTATTATCACAGGAACTAAAAAAATCCCCAAGAGTAGTTCATAAATACAAAAGATGCTCAAATGTGTGTCTTGGGAACTTGAGAACTATTCATTAAATCCAACTGACTGTTTAAGAGTAAGGTCTGCCAAAATCTCTTTGTTATGGGATAGAACAGTCTCTGTTTTTGTGAAGAAACAAGAAATATGCCCAGTCTCCTCAGACACCAAAACAGGCTGATGAGTTTTATAATTCCTAAGTTTTACACAGTTTGTTTACAGTTGAAACAAAAAGGATGTACAGACTTGGTTTGAGAGCACCTTAAAATAATGAGAATATCCAAAATCAAAAGCTTAATCCTGAATCTTCTGTGGAATAGACTGTGCCTTGCCCCAGAATAGCATTAAATAGGTGTTTGTAGTAGAGCTATGTCTTAGGCAGTCATTTACACCATCCCCACCTTCTCCAGCACCTGCACTCCTAACTGAGATCTGAAAGCCATTATGTGCAGACACAGAGAGACAAGCACCCCTCCTCGCTCTTCGTCTCCTCCTGTCTTAGGGTTGCAGAAATGAGATGAAAAAATACCTCTGCTGCTTCAGATTAAATGATTTGACTGAGGCATCCCAGGAAATCTGTGGCAGATATAAGTGACTTCAGGTGCTTTCCATGCCTGGACTTTTAATTGCTTAATTACTAGGCTGTCCTTCCCACTCCTGAAATTGCTCTTCTATGTGACTTGCTACTAATACAAGGTTACAGAGTAGCACGCTGCTCTTGATGGGTTGTCCACCTCTGAGAGCGCGACTGGCATGGCAAAGCACATGAGCAGAAAGCTGCAGCAGTGTGAACCAGGGGTTTTCAGCAAAAACATCTGCATTCTTCACTGTCCTGTCCCACTAGTCCTGATGACTTGATGTGGGGGAAGGAGATATTCCCACTGAGAAGCTGCTTAAACCATCCCAATGGCTGGAGCAGACATTCTCTGCTTTACTCTCCTTCGCTAACATTCGTACTAGCAAAGCAAAAGGAGATGTATTTTCAATCCACTTAAAATTAATCTGACCACTTCCCTGTACATACCAGAAAAAGAGCCTGTCCCGTGTAGGTGTTTACACTTTGGTGAAAGTCAAACAAATACGTCATGGTTTTGGTACTGCACCATCTTCCATTGTCTCTGGTTGGGGAATGTGTGGGGAGCTGGCTGTGTCTGGGACGATGCAAGAATTAAAAGAGTGAGTGGGTGTGGGTGGAGTGGGCGACCGGGAGGGAGGGAAATGCATTCACAGCTGGGCACAGCCATGCAGTAATTTGACCATCGCATTGACTGTTTGACTGTTCCAGTCTCGTTGTTGCATTGTTAACTTGTGTAATCATTTCTACAACCCCCACACAAAACAGATGGGAAGATATGATCCCTTTAGGCCAGCGCTTGTTTCTTTTGTTTTCATAGTGTCTGGCACAATGAAGTTCTGGACCATGGTGTCATTATGTTGTCTACAGGGATGTGCCATGATGGAACTTCAGCTGGCTTAATCACATGCTGCACTGCAATTACAAAAGGATTATGTGCAAGGTCCTAGATTGATGACCCAGCAACTCTACAAAATGCTTTTGAGATTAGGGAACTTGGAAGCGGCTTCTTCCCACTCATTCCAGGGCATGAAAACATTATGGTATTAAATCCTTCCATGCAAACCAAGGTTCTAGAGGTGCCTGGAGAACTTGTGTGTCTGTGTTCCCTAAGGAAATGTTTTGATGTTAGCCATTTCTAGGTTGTTGTAATGCTTCCTTTGAATTGCAGAGGGACATTGAAGTGGCAAGATGGGCGCAACCATGTTGGAGATTTCAAAGAGGGCTTGGAGCATGGGTAAGCCTTAAAAAAACAGGGTGTATCTTGCTAAGGAATGGTTCCTCCCAGAGGTAGAGGGACGCTGGCATCTTGTAGAGAGGCTCTGTTCACTGTTACAGCCCAATTCATCTGACCTCTTTTAGACACCTGGCTTAAGATCAAGTAGATTGTAACCTAGAGCGAATGGATAGGGAGTGTGTGCAGATGACCAGTTTAGATGCAAACATCTCTTCAGCTGGATGAATCTGACTCCAGATCTCTAAATCTAGGTGTATTTATTCCTGTGATATACTTTGAGAAAGTTAGTTTTAGAAATCTTTGAAAATCTCTCTTAAATGAGTTTTCGGTGGAAAGAAGCCATTCTACAAAATTAATTATAAATGCATTTTTTCATATATTTATATATCATATATCATCATATATTCAAATAAAATATAAATTATTTTTCTAAAACCTTTTGAAAATAAGACTTTTAAGTCCCTCATTTCTACATGAGATCCAGAATAGGTTAGGTTTTTAAAGGGAAAAAAAATTTCAAATGCTTTGTGTTGGAATTAAGAAAACATTTTTCTTGCACCAAAGCAATTACTTTGGTAGTCTAACTCAGTTTCTAAACTGGAGAAGGGAGAGAGACAGGAAAAAAATCTACAACACTAAAAGTAGCTCTGTAGGAGAAGCAATAAGAAACTGTGACTGCAGTTCACAAGGATACCTGGAACTTCATCCAGTAAAAATGAGTCACCTTTTGCCATGCTGACTTCTGCCATATGCACCTTACAGGTTTGGAATATGTCTTGTTCCACGCCGATCTGAAGACCGGTATGACTGCTATAAGTGCCACTGGTACGAGGGCAAGATGAGAGGATATGGAATCTGTGAGTAAGTAAAACCTAAAGACGGACTCTGGGGGGAAAAAGGCGACTCCATGTATTTAATGTTCCCAGCTCACTGTGAAAGGCTTAGTCACAGTGTAAAAATCCAGGGTAACTCAGGCACCAGAAGATTTTGCTTTGGAGATGGGCATTATGGCTTCTTCACAGTCCCTGAATCTCCCAAGCATGAGGATAGTAAGAGCTTCTCTGCAAGCTACGACCATTGTAACTACCTGACATAGCATCCTCTGTGCCCTATAGATGAGGACACAACTTTGCATTCATGCTTGTGGTTGCAGAGCAGAGAGTGCACAGTGTGCCATCAGTCCTGGAGCTTGGTGGAGCTCACAGCTCTCTCTGGCTCCCCTGGCCTGCTATCTGGACTAAATCTTGTATAGAGTGGTTACTTAACAATGCACGGGATTGTTGGTGTGGGAATCATAACTGTAAACCTGAACTGCTGAACAGGGCTCGTTCCCCTAGTTGGCTTTTTTTTTCTCACTCAAATTCTGGGCTGAAATCCAGAGCTTAGGAAACAGAGTCTGAGGTTTTCTTATTTACTCATCAAAATGCTTCTGGAAACAGTCATTTGCACACTTGTGTCTCGAAGCACTGCTGGGAACTTGGATGGAGCCTGGTCTGTAAAGCACTGTATTGTGGGCACATGGTTGGTGTCCAGCCTTACCCCCCATCTACCTTCCATTTACAAAGTCAAAAATGGCAGCGGATGCCTGCTCAGCAGGTTGAAGGTAGAAACCGGTATTGTTTGTAGCCCACGGGGTGAAGTGGACAGGGTTAGCTTGCATTGTTCATGTAGCAGTGAGCACAACAGCATCCTCATCTTTGCATAGGTCACACGTGGCTTGTAGCCAGATGGGCTGGCCAGTGTGAAGACTGGACCAACCGTTGCTACTGCACATACTTAGCCCTACTTTCACTGAGTCAGCTGTGGCAGAGGAAAGCACTCAGCCCAGCTTTCCAGCTGCTTACTGCAGGATAGGCCATCTTCCTTCCTACAACCTGCTTGTTGTGATCCTCATTTATGAGTCAAACGTAGAATACAGGACACGCAGAAATCTCTAGTGAAGTCAACTGAGCAGTTCTGCGCTAGTGTTTCTGTGGTCAAGTGTGAGAGCATGTTTATAATTATAGATGATAGCTCTGCTTAGCATAAGTTCTTTCTCTGTTGTAGCAGTGAAGATCTGCTGGCCAGCATGGATAGACCTATGGGGAACTCTTCTCAAGGTGGTGAGCCCAGGAGAAGGGGTGATTGGCAAGTGTAGAAAGGTGAAGGCGGATCTGGCTTCCTGCTTGATCTTATCTACTCCCACTCTGGATTAACCAGTGGCCACTGCAGCCTGGCTGGTGAGAAGTCAAGGACTGAGTGGCCGCTCTCATGAGGGCAATTGCAAGCCTAAGCATTGTGTCCTTAGATAATGTTGAAAACTATCTGTGGACTGACAAGCTTGGGTGATGCATGTTCCTGATAGTGAACAACTACCAGCTCCAAAGCTATCAGTCAAATATTTGAAATATTTAGCAGGCAGAAGAGCCCAATCTACTCACTTTACTGGCTTCCTAATACAATAGTAGCTATCAAATAGGCACAGTCTTAAATTCTGTTTGTCTCTCTCCCTGCAGGTATGGGAGTGATATGGTCTACAAAGGTTACTTCAAAGACAATGTGCGTCAAGGGTTTGGGATACTGGAGAACGTCTCAGCTGAGCATCCATTTAAATACACAGGACAGTGGGAAAATGACAAGAAGAATGGATACGGAGTCTGGGAAGACAAAGATAGGTAAAGGTGGTATAGATCAGGGCTGGCTTTAAGTGCCGGACAGTTTTGTCCCTCAACTGGCAGGGGTAAAGCATCATGTTTTAATGGGGAGATGTGGGAATGAAGGGGGGATGTGTTCAACCTCTGCTATAAGGCTTGAACTCCTGGGGAAGCATTATACAAATTGAGTTTGTGCAGTACTTCTGGCACTTGTGCTGCATGGAGCATTGTATCGGGTAAAACTAACTTCAGTAAGTGATACATTAAATTGACTAAGATCTAATGAAACAGGGAAAAAACATAATTTGTTTTCTATTGCATTCCAGAGGGGAGAGATACATAGGGACATGGCTCGATGATCACAAACATGGACAAGGCATTGTAGTAACCCAGTCAGGTGTCTGCTATCAAAGGACATTTCACGCTGATAAAATGGTGGTAAGTATCCATTTTCAGCGGACTCTTTAGATAGATGGGACATGGAATTCCTCATACAGGGCAAAATTAAGATTTGACTTCATAATCTTTGAGGGAAAAAAAAAGCAAGAAAATGTAAGCACTGATGTTTTAACATAATAATGTTTTTGAGGAACAAGGACTAGATTAAGTCTTGTTTCTTATCATCTTCCTGAGGGGCAGGTATGAACTAGATGTCAGACTGTCACTTCTCCTTGCTCACACTAAGACGCCTTATAGGTCTGGCTGTTAGACGGACCATCAGGTCACAATTAGAGTCCAGAACTCATATGTAAAGTGCTGTGCAGATATACGTGATATGACATCTACCTTAGAGATCATTAAGCCTTTATCTTTTCAGTGTGAGCTTACCTATGACAAGTTGGCTGTCCAGTTCATTGAAAGTTTAGATGTTGGTGTGGAAAGCAAAAGGGATTGGCACCACTAGAACTGGCTTGGAAATAAAAGCATTTCTTCCCACAAAAAAATACGCACTTAAAAAAACAAGCAACACCTTCCCCACTCACCAAATTAGGACAAAATGTTTAGCATGGAAACTTTGTCATAAGGGCTTTCCATAAAAATTCCATCTGCGGGGAACCAAAATAAAGCCATCTTTTGGCCTGCCAGCTGCCAAAGGCTCCTTTAACTTCACAAGGCTTCTGGGTGGGGAGCAGTCACTTCAGCTTTCCTAGTGGAAAATTGATATAGCCAAGAAGCTTCCCTTGGAAACCTTTTATTTTTGCCAGAAAGGGTGCTTTCCATCAAGAAAACCATTCCAGTGGAAAATGTGTTACATCTCTAAAAGTGACCACATTTTCTGGCTGCTATGGGTGCGTAGAAATCTTCAGGCCCAAACCATGGGCTAAGCCCCATCAAGAAGACTCTTCCCCCATTGGTATAAATTATCCTGTGTCTGTTCTGCATCTTGGTGCTCCTTCTCTGCAATGTGTGCTGCTGTGATCAGCAGTGGGAGTTGGGAAGTAATGGAACGAGTTATGTTATGTATGCTTAGGAGTAGCTTGTTAAAGCCCTGTTGACTGCCCAGCAAGGGACAAAGCTAGTTTTACACAGCAGCTGCCTGCCTTTTTTTCTCTTAATCATCTTGCAAAGAATGACACAATTTGCTATAATCACCTAAAGGTCACAGGACTGGGAGGACCACAAGTTTGACCTGTATGGCAATTCTTGGTGACCCTTCTTAGAACAGGAGTCTGCCTTTTGTTCCTTGTTCTAGGGAAAATAATATAATAGTACTGTTGTTTAAAGCCTCCTGACTACCCAGTACTTTTCCTCTCTGTGGTGATGCCTAATGGGTTATCTCTAGAGTACCTCCTTGCTTTTCTCTTGAGCTTTGCAATGCTATGTTGGGTTTTCCAGAAGGTTCTCCGAATTGGCAGCCCATAAATATTCCAAGTCAGTGACTGTTTCTAGATGAACTTGAGTAGATAGGAAGTTAAAGTCGTGAATTCACTACTTCTGCTTTAAAATGAAGGGTTCTGGGATTCTGCTCTTGGAAGATGACTCTGTCTACGAAGGGAACTTCACGGAAGATCTAACGTTTGTTGGCAAGGTGAGCACTTCCTTCATCTCAGTCTTTCTATACAGTTGCTTGCTCTCAGAAGGGCTGATAGATTCATCTTCAAACTTCATACCCTGCTGCTCCACTTCCCCCAGTCCCCTAGAAAATAACATTTTCCTGTTTTATTTTGGTTTTGGGTTTTGTTGGGGTTTTTTTTCCTATTTTCAGTCTCCTTCACAGAAGGAAGGCTGCAGCTGAGAGGCTTCAAGTAGTTGGGGTCTTTGTGCATTGTTTTGTTTTTTTACTGGTTTTTTTTTACGTTGAGGTGTTTGGGTTTTTTGTTGTTTGCGGAACATTTTTGGCTGTGCTTCGCAGCTGCAGTTGGGATGCTTTTGTATTGTTGGAACAAATGTTTTATCCTTTGTAGTGGTTGGGAACACAGGAAATGATGTACAAACCAAGCGGAGTTGCAGTATCAGCACTACGCTAACGTAACTGAGATGTTAACACAGCCGACGGATATTGGAAGCTTAATTTTGCAATCTGGACACTGCGCTGACACGTTCAACATTTTGTGGTTGATCTTTAAGGGAAATATCTGGTCAAAGTGTTCAAAAAGTGCCCCGCTGCAGGCAAAGCTAATCCTCTGGCTTGTTACAAAAAGCTATGATGAGTCTGACAGGAAGCATGTGGTTATATCAGACTGAGCTGGATGTCAAAATAGACACTTGGTAATGATTGCAAATGAGCCCCGTCATTTACTGACTTGTCATGGGAGAAAGAGTTTATCATCATCATGTTCAGCGAGAAGACTTGGGGTGGATTTTGCAGAGACTGATTATAGTGCTTAGATATTGCTTCTTCCAAAATTAATCTTTAGTTTGAGCAATCAGTCTAGAAAAATCTGTTCTTTATCTAGAGATGGAATGCCTCCTGCTATTAGCAATGAGGATTTCAGGCTTGTAGTCAAAGCCAGAATAGTTACGATATGGTTTGGCTTTGGATATGATTTAATTAAAACCTCTACGTTTGAGTCAAGCTGCTGCATGTCTTCTGTATTTGCCTCGGAGAATTTAAGGTTTGTCTTGGTAGCAGGAAACATTTTCACAGCATTTATGGTGAATATCATATGATTCCCCCTACCTGCGAGGCCAAACTTGCTTGTGGTTTTAACAAGCAGAGGAAAAACAGAAGAGAAACTGAAGTTTCATGTGTTCACTCCAGGTTAGAAGTAACTCACAACAAATTTATGCCAGTACATTTTATAACTCAGAGGAGATATTGAGAGGGTATTTTTAAAGCATAATGCAAATGTTTTACTCTGTGACTGTGGTGGTCTTTTCCCCTGAGAATCCTATGTGTGTCATTCAATAGCAAGGACATATTTTCTCCAATGACTCTGTCGCTTTGGATGCTGAAAATATGTATGTCTGTGCTGGAAGTTGTTCTTAGTTGCCATTTCAGGAGCTGGCTCTGAAAAGAGAATTTGAGATCTCGGTCCAGCTTGTTTCCTCTCACTAATGAGATCTTGGCAGCATGACCCTTTATTTCTCTGTTGCAGGGAAAGCTGTCCTTTGCCAACGGCTTCATTCTGGAGGGAACGTTTACTAACAAATCAGGCCAAGGCCTTCAGACACACGGCATCCTGAACACATCGAACGAGCAGCTGGACGACAGGATAACCAAAGTGTGAGCAACACAAGCTGACTTCTTGGGTCATGGCTTGTACTTTGACTCTACCTAGAGTAGTACTGGATCAATCCCTACAGGGTTCAAGGCAGTCCTTGCTGAAAGAGTTGATCTAAAAACTGATTTATATGAAAGGAGAGAAGAAAAAAAGGAAAGCACAGTTTGTCATTTAATCTTCATGCCATATAGGAAGCAGAAAATATGTTTTACTCACATCTTGCCACCATTCACCCAGAGGTACTCCCATCCTCAGACTGGAGACAGTTTGGGAGGCTTAACATTTTCAGTGATTTGTCCGTGTGTGTGCATGTACACGTGCATTTCTGTGTATACACACAGACAAGTCTGAAGCTCTACAGGCGAAGCTGGGCTGCTAAAATGCATCACTTGCTCCTTTCCCGTCCCTCTGTGCTACTACATGAATATTACCAGCTGATATCGTAGAGGCAGGAAAGCTACCAAAAATCGTGAATCTCACTGAAGAGCTTAAATTGGACAGTGCTCTATGTGGAGGAAGGCTGTGGAGCCAGGATCAAAGCTTCACAGAATCACAGAATCACAGAAT
>Ga0065711_1006094_pt1 | contig 22352 bp, 10 predicted proteins | sample Hoacrofraction12_FD_59098 | JGI IMG/M metagenome (GOLD analysis project Ga0065711, IMG submission 59098) | Hoatzin crop microbial communities from Cojedes, Venezuela - Epithelial fraction 12 v2 (version 2) | ecosystem: Host-associated > Birds > Digestive system > Esophagus > Crop | place... | reverse complement strand
TTTTTTTTTTTTTTTTTTTGTTTTGTTTATTTGTTTGCATGAGAAATTGTTTAGGGCAATCTCAAATCTTCTTGAAACACACATCTGTGATGAGCCTGCTTGTTGTCAGTATTGCATTTGAAGCATTACAAATGAGAGGGATTTAGATACAACATTTCATGATCTGAATCCAGGAGTACCTGACAAACAAGCATATAGCTAGATTGCCACAGATACAGTAGGCACAGTTCTCTAATTTACATCTTAGGATGTGGATCAAAACTTCCAGGATAATTTGCAAGTTCCTTTAATAGTGCAAAATATAAAACACAGCAGATTTTCTTAGAGGAGGTTTTGATTTAAGACAAATGAACTCGAGGAATCACTACATCTGTTCTGAAACCTTAGTCCCAGAATTACCTGTTTTTTGGAAGTTCTCTTTCTACCAAACATCGATTTTGCCACTCTCAGATGCCTAACGGTACCTTGACAGACTCTCGGTCAATCTGGGTGTACAGGCACAGGAGAGAATGCAGGATTCTGACAGCAGCCTGGTTCTTGACTTTCGTGTTCTTATCAGCAAACTTCAGAACAGTCCTATAGCTTTATAGAAAAGAAATTCTCCTGATGCAGATGAGATACAACAAACAACACAGTCTTTCAATAGGAATGGACAATATAGCTTTTTTCAACGCCTATAATGTTTATACAAAGACATTTCTAGCTTCTATCCAGACGTATCTACCCCCAAACAACAAATTTGTGTATGTTCTTCGTCATGGAATATAACCTGTATTTGAGTTATAAAGGGTTATTATGTGAATTTTCTGTAAATATATTCTTTTTCACCTGTAAAAGACTTTGGCTACTTGTCTGTTTTTTCTGAACCTCTGGAGACATTGTTAGACTCCTGGATGTATCAGGTTTGTACCAGCTGTGCTATTTGATAGAAGGGCCTGTATTTTTTTCAGGCGTGTTTAAGTCACACAAATAGAAGCTGCAAAAGACAAATCTGTTGTAAACCAGAAAAATTACCAATCTTATGAGTTACTAACCAAATAAATAAAAGAATAAAAATAGTGTTTACACAAAATTTGGAGCAACTTCTTTTTGTTAGCATTTCTTTTGTGTCCTTAAAAGTGGGACAGTAAATGTAATGTTATCAAAGTTCTGTAAGAGTTATGGCTTCATAATGCCAGGTCATATAGTCATAAGTAAAGGGAGTCAGAGAACTGCTCTGAGACCAAGCAAACTTCAGGGCAAATAAAGCATGATTTGGCTATACTTTGATCCAATTTAAGAGCTCTGACACTCACAGAATCACGCAGAGTGAGCTAAGAAAAACTGCTGTTGCACCCCTAATGTACTCTCTCCAGATCTGGACTCATTCCCTAATGCATTCTTTTAATGTGGCTAGGCATTGATTCACTGATTCATTGATACCTGTTGTCATCTTACTATAATACTTGCTTATGACTGGCTACTTTTTTTTTTTTTAAACCTATTCTGGTCATATTTTACATCTACATACTAGGTCTTATCCCTATTGAAGATTTTAGGGCTTCTGGATGGTAGTATAATGCCGAGTTTCAGCATCCGTGCAGGGATAGGAACGACTCTCACACATTGATGCAATGCACAGTCTGTTCACCTTATTGCTCTACTTGTGTGGTTATATACATTTTTCATATGTGTACACGCGATCACACTTATTCAGATAGGCTACGGACATAAATCACGCGCTGTTCACACACCCTATATTCCCTTATGATTGGTAACTATGCACTAACGCCAATAGCAACAGACCACCTCCACGTCCTTGAACACATCTTGTTTTTGCTAACCCACATCGTGTGCACTGTCAGCACTTTCTCAATTCCTATTCTTAGCTGCCCTTTCCAGCGGCCTGTTCAGTTATGCTGTTTTGCTTAAGCGGCCTAGTCATGCTAACTCTCAAGCTACATCAACCCCAACAGTATAACAGCACAGTAACGCCATAATGTTGTCCTATTAAATCCAGTGATGACAAAAGGCAGGTTAGTAAACATATTTAAAACTGTTTTCCTAGGTTTTTGAGTTTAAGATCAGATTCTCAATACTGATGACTGAAATCAGTTTACATGCAAAACTAAAGTCTTCAATGAACAGTCATTACAATGTCCTGGACAATTTTTGTGTGGCTTGATTCACTTTTCCCTCAGAATCTCCTATACAGTCTGATGGTGTCAATAAAATTAGGTGACAAAATACTTCGTCCCCTGATAAGATGTGTGGATTTTACCGTCACAGAGTCAACATTTGCCCTCTTATATGACATTGTACTGAAGTTGTATATACATTAGCAAGCAATGCAGCAAGTAGGAGTGGATCTGTAGTGTATTTCCAGGGCATTTATTTCAGATTAACTCTAGTCTAGCCCTAGAGTAGTAGACTACAAGCTTATTAATAATTGGAGTACACTAAATTTGGTGCTGAAGGGTACCTTCTTTAATATGGAAGGAATGCGCTGATCACATTGAGAACCCTTCAGGATGTGAGCCCAAGGCACAGCAAGCGGTAACACCCAGGAGCTTCACTTGAGAAACACACTGATCTGTATCAGAATGCTAATATCCTCAGAAATATCCTGAGACATTCCAGTTAATTCCTATTCTAAATGTGTGAGGAACGTGCATTGATTTCATAACTACTTGCACTGGCAAATACTGACAAACATTCTGTTACGCACTTCGCCTAACTATGTAAAAGAGTCTAGATTAACATGCTAGATCATGCAGAGGATGAAAAAAACATTCCAAAACAGATTTTGTTGAGTGCGACCTCAGCAGCAGAATTGTAATCCAAATTAGGGAAGAAATAAAGTTCTGTATCAAAGAGGGAATTCTGCAAGTACTACTGAAATGGTAATTTTTTTTTTTAAGGTATATTGTCATTGTCTACTCTCCAAAAAAGAGGACTTAGCTTCTAACTAAAATATATCCATTGCAACTCTTAACAAAATCTCGTATTTCCACCAAATGTAGTAAGTAGGATCTAAGGATCTTAGTTCCAAGAACACAATTTTAAATATACTCAATTTTCAATTCAATAATGTCAAAATTGTTGAATTTATTTAAATGTGCAGAATTTTAAACAGGCAGAGAACCTACACCTCAGTAAGATTTACATAAGATTTACAACTTCTTTTTTTAAGCGTTCTGTTCCCAGTTTTCTTTTTTTTGAGGAGTGTGAATGCCAATAGATCTGAATGGTACTTTTCTTTTTTCATTTTCAAAGGTATTTTTGGTAACTTCTCCTTCAAATCCACACACATCAGGTCTGCATTCCACATCGCAGCAGGTGAAACACAGTACTTTACAGTATCCATGTCAGACCATCCTGTTTACCAGAGGATTAAATTCTTTATAGGAAATGTAGAAATGATCTTTGCATTTCACGTCTATTAAGCAATCAGCAAAAAGTATGAGACAGAATGTTCCACCTGCTACCTTGAAAACAGGTTGCTTTCCCTGTGGTACACCCCAGCGATGAACTGAGGAACTATTGTGTTGGCAGAGCTTGAGGGAAGAAAAAATGAGCACTGTTCTTCAACAGCTCTCATATTCAGCTTTGGCAGCAGTGTAAGCAGCTAGATTCTAATGGCATCTAGTGTAAGTGAATTTACAAGATGTCATTTTCAGAGATCATTTTCCTGTTATAAAGCACATATGATAAGTAAGAACTTTAGGAAGAGAAATTATGATTAGTTTCACATACAGCTCTTGTGCTTTCTCTGACAAAATAATTTTCATTAGCTTTAACTTTTCTCCTTTTGGAAACATATTCAAAGCTCATAACTGTCCTAAGTGGTGTTTGTGAGAGGAATGGGATAGGAATACCTCCCCCACGAGTTCTAAGAAAATAGCCACTTCCAAAACCTGTCAAATGGACAAATAACTTGTCTTCTTTTTTTTTTTTTTTGTCCTCAGACAAAAAACATTCATCATAATTAGTGCTGAAAATTATAATATGACTTAATACTAGAAACTGCACTAGTTCCTAGTCATAGAGCACAAAATAGTCCTCATCTGTGGGTCTCTTCTTTCTCATGGCAATTTGGACAGAAAGTGAATGGAGTGCTGCAAGTCAGTACCTATTCTGATTTATTGTTTTCTTAGTTTTTCAGTAGCAAAGTGGTGAAAATTAATTTGAAAGCTATTTTCAGTGATGCGAATTTTTATGTAAAATACTTCTAAAATATGGAAATTTGTACTACTAACGTTAATATTTAGCTTTTCAGGATGTGTGAAAGGAAGTGGCAGCAGAGCATTTCATGAATCCGTTTCTTTACTTCTTCTGTATGTACAGCTGGGAATAGAAGTTGCGTTGATTAGCAACAAAAATCTGGGAGCTTTTGCCTTGTTTTTGTTGCTAAGGAAACGATTTTCTTGGCTTCACTGCATCCAGCAGGTCTGTCTTACTTTCCTGTGAGCTTTTACAGAGGCAGCATTGTGGAATGGCATTGGGGGGGTAAAACCCCACAGAGATAAACAAGAAGGAAAAGATCAACAAAAGTTAATACAGGGATATTGCCTAGTTGAATTGAATTAACTCTTGTTTCTGTGTGGGTCAGCTAGGGAGCTCTGTGTATAGTTAAGGAATGAAGGCTCCAACAAGACTAGAGCTAGTAGCTAAAGAGGAACAGAAGCCTCTACATCAGAAAGCCCCACCCACTCTGCCCCCACCCCCCTAAAAAGAAGAAACCCCAGGAAAACCAAATGAAGAGGGAAAGGTAGAACTATGTGGACTGGATACAGAATCTGAAGGTGGAGATGTTGGGTTCCCACTCCTCCATTAGTCTTAAAATGGTAACCTACTTAAACAGAATCCTTTCTTCTACTGCTCCTGTCACATAATTTACCTGATGCTATGTCAGATTGGGTATTCCATGAGAATGTAGTAATTATGTGTATTTAATACTGTAAATGAACTTGTTGTTGTTGTTTCTGCAGCTGTAATTTAATTCTTACTGCACTTTTACACTGTATATCACAAAACCAAGTATGGAGAATGAGGAGACAGATAAGTGACTCTGGTATCCACCCATCTTGGCTGACTGTACGGTGCCTGAGCTGTTTCCTTTTCCAGCACTCTTCTTTGCAAACAACTTAAACCCTGCTAAAAATGAAGTGCGTGACAAGCAGGATACACCAAACACCACATTTGGCAGAAAGCTGGGTGACACATGAAAACCTGTCAAATGAGTCATATTAGTAAAATCAAAGGAAACCCCAAGAGCCAAAATGATTGAGTCCGGGACATAGTAGTGCTGTACAATCTCTCTCTCTCACAAAAATGGAAAAATCTCAGACAGTGGTATGAATCCAGGCAAAAGCAATAGTAAAAACATCACTATCACCTTACAAATTTACAACAGCCCATCACGTCTGAAGGCCATTAGTAGCCTGTGAATCATTTCTTGTTCAAAAGTCAGATGCAAAACCCTGCCATCACAGCTAGGAATATTTGCATTCTTAAACTGAAAGTTTCAAGATGTATTGTTGGTATGAAAGTTTGAGGTCACTGAAGCTGCTGCCTTCACAAAGTGAAGCAAGAAGAGATATTCCCAGTTCACTTACCCGGTCTTTTCTCCCTTTCTGCACCCAGAATAGGTGTTTTTTTCCGTACCTTTCAAAGTTATTTTTGTGATTATGAACAGGTACTGGTAAGTACCATCAGGACATGGACACATTTACCTGGGAACTGTCAGCAGCTGCACAAGTGAGGCTACTGTACGGGGAAGCTGAGCTGGGAGCCAAGGGTGTCTCTGACACAGCTAGGCTGTAATCCTCTTGATCAGGGCACAGGGGAGCAGAACAAGGCAGCAGAGGTAACAGGTCCCATTGACAGGCCAGTGTCATCAGACAAAGGCAAGGTAACCTCAGAGAAAGGTCCAAGGTCAGTTCAGGAAAGCCAAATGGAAATTTGGGAGCCGCAGGTGACTGTACTGGAACCAGTTACACCTGCGATGCAGCTCTGGAAAGCCCAGCCCTGAGTGTTAATAGGCCTCCTAGACCAAAAAGTATGTGGGGTGCTAAGGTCCATCCAGGGAGCTGAGCCTATGGGTGCTCTCAGGGCCCTGATGAGAACTTGCTGTAGAATGATTTGGGAAGTTTCTATTCATTGTGTTAGCATGGGTGGATCACAAAACAGTGTCTTGGATATTATTGGACTATATGTCAAAGCTAATCATGTTAAATGACTTCATTACAAGAGTTTAATTATACATTTATCCTGGTGTAGGCTCACAGAAATCTCTGTGATTTGCCCACACTGATGAAGGATGCAAAGTGACTCTGGAGATTTGTGTCCTGTATGTGAACCTAAGAGCAATAGTGAAGGCATCACTGGGACTTGCGGAGAGCAGAAGCCACGGCGACATTAAACATCCTCTCACAAACCTGCATCTTCAGGAGTGCTAAGCCCATACAAGATCCATCTGCAAAGCATGGATGGATAAATAAGGCTGGGGGAAATAGTAGCAGCCCTTCAGAAGTCATAGTTATAATAACATTTTTTTTTGTTACCTCAAGGTCTTTCCTCTTCTTTTAGTTTTTGACCTTTCTCTATACTTTCTTTTCTGCAACTGGAAATGTAAAAATGGGCAAATTCATGTTACAGCAATCCCTGCCATAGAATAAATTGAAAGAACTGGAAACTGTCAGAAAACATAAGATGTTATTGTTATGATGTTCTGATACAACTGAGGACAGCTGGCCTTTCAAAAGTAGTTTCTGGTTACTGTAAGATCAATTATCATTTTTTAGGGAATACATGCTATAAATGGATAATTTTAGAATGCATGATGAGTGTAAATAAGTAGTTAATATCTAAACAGATAACACTACCACAAACACTGAAATTTGTCCACTGCAAGTTTGCAGCCCCTACAGAAGATAATTAATGCCCTAGACACAGATCATCTCTGAATTCAATGATACACCTTCTGTAACAAATTTTTTTTTTTTTTGAGATGCCTTTCTTTCCCTCTTCCAGTAGCAAATAAAAGCTTTGTTCTGTATGCTCCTAGTATGCAATAGCACTTTGTTTAATATGCACAAAATACAGGATTTCCATGCGATACATTGAGAATACAGATGAAATTATCTAACTGAGCACTTCTGCTTTTATAGAAAGAGTAAACTGAGAGAAATAACCTCCAAGATTAGATGAAATTGGCTTGATGATTTCAAAGCCCTGAGTATGTCTGGATAGTAAGTCTTCAAAGCACATACAATACAGCAAAAAATCCTCCCAGCTTTTTGATGGAAGTAAAGTCCTGTGAGTGACCAATGTTTATTGTATAATTAGGGTACATGAAACCCCTACTAACCAGTGGAGAAATAATCCCTTTTACTTCCTGTTTTTTTCAGAGAATTTGTGCTTATATAAAATTCCGCCTGAATTAACATATATAAGGAAGTTATTGGTCCTTGTTTGCTTGTGGCCTGAACACAGGCTTGTGTTTTGCTCTTTAATGTTAATTCTTGGACTCCATTCTACAGGAAGAACAATCTCAATTTTTTCTTCAAAAAGTCTGATATTAATTTTCTAGAAACATAATTATGCATCTTGAGATTTTTTTACTGTTTTAACTAGAACTTGGAGTACCCAATAATTCAATATCTGAGTAAATCTACAAAATCATTCTAAAATAAATAAGCATTGTTTCCATATGATATAGTTCCATGAAATACTGTGAAAGTTGATAAAATCATAATTTTCTCAATCACAAAGTCCAAAGCTAAATTTTCCTGCACTTATGGTTTAGCACCCGTTGAGAAATGGTCTTTGGATATGTAACTGAGGGGAGTAACATTTTGCATTTCATACAAACAATTCTGTATTTCTGTCTATTTTTTTTTTTTAACTATTAACTTCACCATAATCAGGCACCTATCTAAATTGTTTCCACTGCACTGGAAAGCCTGAACTAAAATTCTCAGTTCTTGAGTCAAGCAAGGTTAAAAGTGACTGGTTTTACTCAATCTTCACATGGAGACTTCTTTCTCCATACCTTTTGGCCCTTGTTTGTATGATTTTTTTTCAGCACCTGAAAGCAAAATAGACACAAAACATAGTTTTAAGATTCATTTTTAGCTCTTTATGTATAGCAGTTGCCCATTTAATGCAACTATCTAAGGAATATTCGTCTGAGAAGTCAGAATCTATTTCTGTTCTCTTTTACCTGTGAGCTTTATCCAAAGCAAAGTTACATCATCCCTTTTTGTTCTGAATTTGTATGAAAAGCTAATAAGAATTTTCTCACGCCTTGCATAAGTTCACACAGAGCAAAATGCTGTAACTGTAGGATTGCTGTAGGATTACTGCTTTACAGCAGTTAGACAAGTGAGCTTTTCTAAGTAAACAAAAGACCTTAACCTGAGAAAGATCATCTGTATGAAAGAAAGAAACTTGCTAGTCAAAATGAAGATCTCTAATACTCATTTGTTACGGATATGAAAAACTCAAAATATGTATCTAAAAATTAGAGGCACCAGTTAGAAATAAAATCTACTTTATTTCACATTTCTGCAATGCTGTAACAATTCAGTTAAGTGTATTTCAGTAAGTCTTCTGTTTATCAGCAGTCAGCTTATGTCTGGTGTAAGTATTAGCACCAGTGTGTTGTGCATTTTTTATATTGTAGGTAGACAATGTAACACTTATCTTCGGAACAGAAGTTTTTATACAAAAATTAAAAAAGTATAGGGCAGTCATTTCTTTGCCTGTCACATGAGAATGGGAATAGGCTTAGTGAGAAACAAAAGGCTTGCTGTTGAAGGCATTATATGCTGTTGCTTCCAACAAATAAAGTCCTGGTATCTCTTTCCTGCTACCAACTCTCACTAATCAAAGAACATTTCAAGAGGCACAGAACAGAGATATTCTTTCATATGGGTGGATTTACTTAGAAGATTTTTCTTTATATTCCAAAGCACTCCGATAATCTTGGAAAGTCTGCAAGGTTTAGCTGAGGGACTCAGTTAAAGAGAAAGGACTTTAATTTAAAGTAATGAAAAAAATAAAAAAACTAAGCATTTGGTCTTGAATTCATAGCTTTGCTCAGCTTCTTTAAATTTCACTGGAGTCCTCATGAACAGAACTGTGAAATTCTGGAGTCAAAATGTGAAAATGTCATCGTCATTGACATGTCCATTCCCACACAGCTTTCAGTTCAAACTGTAAGACAATTTATCTTTGCAAATATATGGTACTTACAAAAAATAAAAGACTTTCTGTTGCATTTCTTCCATACATGTATTCATCATGGTAATCTGCCTAGGTTAGAGTGAGTAGTTAGGGATGTTTTTGATCTTACAGAGAAAATCACAAAGAGACTGAACTAAATAATAGGAAAACATTTTATGACCCTCGAACCATTTTCCAGTTTTTCAGTACTCTTATTTCTTCCTTTCCCTCATGACTTTTTTAAAGTAGTTGAATAGGGAAGATAGACAAAGAAAATATAAATAATCTCAAGTAATGTTTATAAGAAGTTTACAAAGGTGTGAATAATAATTTAATTAGCAAAATTCAGAGTCTATTGCAGATAATTTGTGTGTAGGAAAAAGAAGTAAAAAAGGCCTCTCATGAAAAATCCTGATTCTTTTGAAAAAAATGGAACATTTTTGCTATTGACAGCAAGAAATCTCAGAACTCTTTCTAGCTGAAAGAGGTAAGAATCTTTTTGAAGTTGATGTATATTTCTGGAAATGTCTAAACCAACTTTCATTATACTTGCAAGGGATCTTCACGTCATAACATATTACAAAACATATCCTCTAAAAAACAAAATACGTACAGTCTCTAGGTAAGTGTCTTCTCATTCCTTGCTACTATTCATGCTGCCCTGAAGTGAGCCAGTGGTGAATTAGTTGTGATGGCCATTAACTGAAGTAATAGAAATCTATTTCTTTCCAGCTGAGCTACCTCTCAGATTCTGCTTGCTGAGAAACGGAGATGTGAGACTCAGAATCGTGCAGAGATGCAGTCATAATTCATAGGATTACCCATGGTATTTCCTAAAGCTGCTCTTCCTGAAGCTGGACATTAGGTTGGAGAACTTCAGTAATAGCTACAAAGTGGCAGTTTGAGGAGGGAAAATCTTATACTCTTCTTGAAGTGTCACTGCTGCTAATGATGCTGAGCTAGAAAGGCCATAGGCTTGAAGTAGCCTTGGTGTCTGCAGCCTTTATCTACAAATGCATTTCTGGCTCATCAAAAGATGCAGAGTGAAACCTGTCTCAAATATTAAAAACTAAATATGTAGCTACAGTTTTGTATGGAATAAAAAATCTTTCCAAAATCTTGCTTTGTCCATATAAGAGTCACTTTGGTACACCTCTTACCCATATAAAGAGAAAATTAGAGAGCAACCATACCACATGACTGCCTGAAAAAGAATACTGTGTCTTGAGTTGGCTATTTGTTAAATTTTTATTTGTCTGCGCTTCTGTACATTGTATTGAAGCAGCACTTTTCAAGAAGGAGTTGCAGAGGCAGGAAGTTATTAGTCTCTTCTGACACCAAGATATGTTTGGAGATTTTGCTTCAAGGAGTGTTCAGTGGTGACAACCATACCACAACTACAGGGAGATAAAACTGAAGAAAGAGGATGGCAAAAAAAAAAAAGGGAAGAAACCAGCTACTTTTTAAAATGTTGTATGGTAACCACATCACTGAGTTATAAAACAGAAAATACAATGGAAGAGCGGGTTTGAACATAAAGAAGTCTTACAGTGAATTACCCTTTCATAACAGGGTGGTCTCAGTGGGATGAAAAATTAGTAACCTAAACTATACCTTACTATAAAAATGACTTAAGTTTTAAATAAGCTGTTGTCTTAGTCATCAATTAAATCATAAAATCACTGAGTAAACTGATTGATGCCTTTGTGCAACAGGAATTTAATTATAAAGCTTTAAACTTGGCAATGCCACTTGAAAAGACACTTTAAATTGTGACCAGAATTGTGTATGTGCTTGTACTTCCCACTTGCTAATAACACTTCCCTTCCTTTTCTTAAATAATTTGCACATTGACCTTTTATCCATTTTTGTATGCACTTGGGAGAAATATGCATTTATTTGAGGTTGTTCCAAAACTCGTGGAAGTCAAAAGCAGTTTTGACCATTAGTATAATAGGAGTTTAGTATGAAGTCAAGTAAAATTACAGAGGACTGCTGGATTTCTAACAGGAAACAAAATAAAGACATTAATAACTATTCTTTGTGGCCCATGTACGTATAGAAGTATTCTTCTGTCAAATTTGTCTCAACCCTGAAATCTCTTCATAAAAAGATCAGCCTTTAGTGGAATGTATGGGGTAATAGTAATATCACAGCCTTGACAGTATCTGTTATCTTTCTTCTCTATCACTTTTTTCTATCATTTGTTCTTTCTTTAAAATATTTGTATAATATATTTTTATATATTATGTATTTGTTCAATAAAATAACAGGCAACATGTTTTTATATGTTACAATATATTAATAATGTATTGATTGTTAATTATTAACAATACAATGTATTATTTACTTATTAATATTATATTACATAATTTCAATCTTTTTAATGTTATTTACATTATTTATTGTTTTTAGTTCTAATAAATGAAGTTATTAGAAAGGAAAAAATGCAAACTCATGGTGTCTTTTCTTGAAAGATATTCTCTTAAGCATAGTAAAGTGTGTCAAAATTCTCATGTTCCTATAGTACTATAGTTCTGAATAGAGTTGTGTAAGTCATTCATGTTTGTAGATCAATATCCAAACCAAAGAAAACTTTTCTATCAGCGAAAGACACAAATGCAAGAGCCCACTCCAAGTCAAGTGCAGATGACATCCACAGCAGAGATTCTCCCCATTCTGTCTTTCAAGCTTCTTACAAGCAAATAACATTTCTACAGCCTAAAACATAAGCAATCTTCTCACTTTTAGATAAGAGTGGTGTAGGGAGGTTTAATTGCCAGCACTGAGTGGGATCTGCCTGCAGTCGCCTCTGTTACAAGGAGCTGACTGCGTTTAACCTGTGTCCAATGGACCTGTGTGGAACAACACAAGCATGAAGGCCAGGTTGTATGCACAGCATGGCACGGTGCAGCACAGGTTAGCTGTGCTGTGGATCGTTCACTCCTCCACGGTCAGGAACACTACAGCAGCTCCCATGGCATGGTGCTGCCATATTTCAACTGGCTTCAGATCAGGCCCAGAAATCCGTTAGGTTGCTCAACTCTGAAGAGTTTCACAGCATGGCCATGTACCATTATTTCCGTAAAGCAAATAAATTTCTAATTATCCATTATCTAGTTATCATTGCCAGAAATCTATTTATCTACTTAATTCCTCTGAAGCTTTATAATGCCCTCTAGACTTTCCTGATTTAGGACCTTATGATGAAGACTTAGAAAAAATGCTCTCTTTGTTTACTGTAGAAATTCTGAAAGTACAAACCCCAAAAGTGAGCAAGGAAGAGATAAGAAACAGCTTGAGGTAAAAATTTTATGGGGATATTCTCTTTATTAAAGATATTATTCCTGTCATTCAAATATCCTTCCCCTAAAAATCCTTCATCTTGATTAAACTTCACTTCACACTTTTAGATGAAAAAATAATAATAGAACACAGCAGTTTTCCCTTTTTCTGAAAATGTTAATAGTTAAAATATTCACCCAGTATTCTAGGAACAAGATTCAGTTCACTATTCAGCTTATGGAGTAAATCTGCATCTTTCTCTGGAGAAAACTCCCTAGCCACCACAGTAAAAAGTGCTCTGGCCTCTACTGTAAGCTATGTCTCTCTTAGTTTAAATACAGATTAAGGACCAGAATCCCTGTGCTTCACTAATCTTGACAAATGGACTGTTTACTTTAAAACCACCAGAGATGAGTATCCCTTCCACATTTGTCCACAATTATTTGTTTCGAATAAAGTGCAAACACTCTTGGGACAAGTTAGAATTGTTCAATTTCTATAGTCAGTCGCTACGAAAAAGGTCAGTGTCATTATGTGGTAACAGATACAGTTCAAAATTCCATCAAGCAGTAGAAGTAATGTGTCTTTAACACTTTTGTCTTCTTTCTTAGGCTCAACTGCTGAAAGAAGAAATCAGTTAACTGAAAAATCTATTTACAGGTCTCTACACCTGTTTTTCAAATGATGAAAACACAGTAAAAATGCTTATTAGTAAATATTGCACAAACACAGAAATAGATAGTGATACCTTTTACAAATTATGTTGTCTGAAATGTTCATCCATGAATAAAAGAATATGTAAGCAAGAGGAGAATATCCCTACATATCACTTTACTTGTATAAAATGGGAAATAAATATATTGTTGTAGTTATTGTACACGTAATACATACTGTACACCAGCATCTCTTTCCTACACTGACTGGCTTATGTATTGAAATCAGAGGGGAAGAAGTAAAACCAGCACAGCTTCCTTAAGATCGTCATTCTCTAAACACAGACTCTCTGAAACTCAGAAGAATGGAGATCTCAAAACATCTTTGATATCCTGTGCCTTTGAAGATTTGGGCAATGATTAGGCGGCCATTCCATATTAGTGAATACTGGCCTTGACCTGACTTGGACTCCAGATAGGCATCTTCATTGTCATAGTTTTATGAAAACTTACAATTTTCAATATTTAACGTATCATCTATAGTTTGAAATGTTGGAAGTGTGTCACAGAACATTTTTATTTCAGATCTGAATACTTCCTCTGCTATAAAATATTTACTCAATAAGATTCATAATTTTTATTTTTTGTTTCCTCTTTCAGTTGTATATCATATATATTTATCACCTATCTGTCATATTTCTATTTGTGCTCTGTACCAACAACCTGATTTTGCATCTTCATTTACTTAGGCTGCACTGATCTCAGTATGTCTGAAGTTATGCCCCTGGTTAAATATTTCACGAAGTCGTAGCTTTAACTGGAAAATTCAGAGCACAAATCTTATCTTTTACTTCGATTCCTAATATAACACAACTGAATCTGTCAGGTCTGAAATTACCTTTTTAGGGTTGGTTTTTTTGGCCATTACTTTCTTCACTTCCTAGCACTTGATCTTACAAAGAGACTTTTGCCAGTAAGTGTAAGATATCCTTTTTCATAAAATACAATTATTTTGGCAACTTTTCTCTGAAATACGATTATAAATAAAGTGTTGTTTATGGTCCATTAAAATTCATTTTCTTGTAATAGTAACAACCATAAGTAGTTTTCAGGTGGACAGGCAGAGAGCTGTTCTTCTGAACATTCTACAAAAAACTTTTTGACCAGCTCGTAACCCAAAGAACCAGAAATAGATTTTGGTTGAGAGACTACACAACCATATTACAAGTTACTGTAAATTTTCCCAGAAGAGAAAGAAACAACAGATGTTTTCAGAGCCATCCCTATGGACTCTGATGCAAAGGAAAGATTCCTTTCCCAAGTACCTTAGCATGCAATTGCATCCACGTAACACACATTGACACCATTTTGTTTATTTTCAACTCACTTTTGCCACCCTAACTATGAAAAAAAACCTTCTCACATTTTTAACAGAACCCTGAAAATTGAGAAAGGAGCACTAAGATCCATTAAAGTGATTTGATGGTAAAGTAAATCCAAAACTATAACAAAAACAAAACAGGAAACCAAATCTTAGACAGATAAGAGACTGATTAGATCAGTCAATATATTTAAATATTTTTATTTAATCAAAGAGAAAGTAGACAGGTGACCTGATGTGTTGAAGAGAATGGCAAAAGATTCTACCATTAGTTCATTTATAAGTAAGCACTTCAAAACCAGTGACTGCTTGAAAACTATAATCTTTGGATTTTCTTTGCTTAGTTATATTAGAATTTCACCACCCAGGTTTCCTAAGTCTGTTTTCTTTTGCAGACTCTTACTACTGAGTGGAGTCCTTGTTGGACGCATTAGAGCAATTTCTTTGCACCACATATGTCCAAAGTCCTAAAGAATTCTTAAACTAAATAGGATATGAAGGTTTAGAGAGTTGATGATGAATGTTTTGCTCTAGCAGATTATACCACGCAACACTTCATAGTAAGCACATCTGGAGTCACTGAATCCTATAATTAACTGCAGACAAAGTACTATGATGTAAATTCAGCTCTTTCAAGAAGAACATATGTACAAAAATATATTTTATACAATTGCTTTTGTGTAATATTTCAGATATTACCTTCACCAGTTTGTTCATATTTATGTTCTTCCAGCAGGAGACAATACCTTAAGCCTCAATTATTTTATCTGTGAGAATTGCTTAATTCCACTTTGCGCAAGAAAAGATACAGGTTTTAAATGGCATCTGACTATGACACTAGATGGAGCAGTCTCTTTGAAACGAGTCAGCTCTATCGGAAATTCAACTTTTGTTCCACGTTTATCGTACTTCAAATTATCATGTATGAGAAAAAGAAAATAAAAAGGGGAAAAGAATAAAGAGAAAAAAATAAAGAGAAAATACAAGTAATATAATTATTTAAATTATTAAGGAAAGGAGTCCATAATAATTTTAAATGAATATGTATAGGATTATTTATTTAATACACAGAGAACTTCTTACATAGTAGTTTTTTTTATCAAAACACTGTTGAGAACTTAAGGTTTGAAGAAGCCTTGGTAACCTTTAAGTAAAATTAAATTAGTTAACATCTAGTTGCTTTGTTCCAAATGAGGCATAGTGCTACTTTTCTATCATTCCATTGCTCATCACAGATATTTCAGCAAGGAACATTGAACAAGAATAAAACAACTAGATTTTTCATTGTAATTTATATTTTGATCCCATCAGCAATGTGATTCTATCCTGCAGCTAACAATTCAATATCTAAATTCTTCTCCATGCACACAATTGTATGCATTTGGTTTTCAAAAGATAAGATGGTGCCGAAACACATCATCTAAAGCTAGTTCCAATTAGAACCAAAAACTGTGAGTATTTGTGGATGGAACTTTTCTTGCAAGAGGTTACAAAAGTTTGTTAATTAAAAATAATTAAGGAGGATTCTTTGTATTAAGGTTCAAAACAAGTTCTGTGGATTTATGGAGCCTTGGAAGGAATGACTTTTGGTGAGACTTGTGTAAAATTTTCCGTATGATGCTTGAGTTTTACAAGATCTTGTCAGAAACATAAGAACAGAAATAGGAAAGCTGGCTAAGAAACAATCAAGTATGCACACTCGGATTAGTTTTCCCATGGTTTACACAAAACTTTTTTTTCTTTTCTGAATTTCCAAAAAATCTTTCCACAAGCTGTGCCAGATGTCTTTCTCCAGTGCCACATCATCACTCTTTGAATCCACAGAATAACAAGACCACTCTTGGCTAGCACTAGGAGTGCTACAGTCTTTTTCAAAACAAGCAGAAAAGATACAGAAATCTGTAGCTCATTTCTTTACATTCTAAACAGAATCATTTTTCCAAAGTTGCAAGTGTGTGGTTAGACTGTCAAACCATAAGGTGTACCTTATAGTGAAATGCCCTGATTTTTCAAGAAGAATGTTTTTTCCTTTCTCAAACTTCTAAATATGTCTCCTGTGGATCTTCCCCATACTTTGCTATTTTCAAATAGGCAGAAAATCTGCATCTCATTAATATATTTTGCATTAGAAAACTTTTGATTAATTGAATTTGTACTTCATTGTTCAGCTTCGGGTTTATTGCAGGTACGTAAAATGAAGTACTTGAGAAGGACTTGGGGTTACTGGTGGATGAAAAATTGGATGTGAGATGACAATGTGCACTCACAGCCCAGAAAGGCAATCATATCCTGGACTGCATAAAAAGAAGCATGGCCAGCAGGTCAAGGGATGTGTTTCTTCTCTTCTGTGCCCTTGTGAGACCTCACCGGTAGTACTGCATCCAGGTCTGAGGTCCGCAGTACAAGAAAGATATGGACCTCTTCGAGTGGGTCCAGCGGAGGGCCATGAAAATGGTCAGAGGGCTGGAACACCTCTCCTGTGAAGCAAGGCTGAGAGAGTTGGGGCTGTTTAGCCTGGAGAAAAGGCTCTGGGGATACCTTATTGCTGCCTTCCAATATATAAAGGGGACTTATAAGAAAGATCAAGAGAGACTTTTTACCAGGACCTGTAGTGACAGGACAAGGGGCAACGGTTCTAAACTGAAAGAGGGTAGATTTAGATTTGATATAAGGAAGAAATTCTTTATGATGAGGGTGGTGAGGCAGTGGAACAGGTTGTCCAGAGAAGTTGTGGATGCTTCGTCATTGGAAGTGTTTGAAGTCAGGTTGGACGAGACTTTGAGCAACCTGGTCTAGTGAAAGACGTTGCTTCTGATGGCAGGGATGACAGGGATGGACTAAATGACCTTTCAAGGTCCCTTCCAAAAAAAACATTCTATGATATTATTATTCTAAGTACCTAAGTTTTTAATTTAGTTACGATGGCAACTTATGATGGGCACATGATAGTTCTTGGTCCATGCAACAGGATTATTAGATGACTAAACCAGTGCCTTATAGAGAGTTCTGCTGTGGAAAAGACGAGAGGTGAAGCTCAATTAGTGTACTTGGTGAACACACCTCAAAAGTCAATTTAATCCATCAGTATATTTGTACAGTATGTAATCTTCTGAAAGTTTAACAGAACAAAACAAATCAAAATCTATTTATCTGGAGAGCATAGATTTCAGCTGGAGAATGTTGTCAAATAGTAGACTAACAATAGATTTGGCTTTCTTCTGTTTACTAAGAAAATACATAATTTGTCTTCAATATCACTTTTATACCATTCTGACTTCTATAGACAGAAGAAAGTGAATAATAGTAGTAATAACAATAATAACACCAGCAACAGCAGACATTAGTGCCCTACCTAATCCATATATAAAAACTGTTTATGTGGTCTAAGTTTTTAAAAAAGCACAGAGACAGTGGATTGTAAAATTTATGGTGATGCCATTTGTAATGCAATGTTCTAGCAAATGATTAAGGATTTTAATTCCCTATGTTTCAGAGTAAAAGAAAATATTCTAAAATATTTATGAAAGGAAAAACTCCACAGAGTTTGATGGAGTCTGTTCTGAACGCTCCAAGCCTTCATTGCTATGGAAATCATTAAGCTTTCGAGGGAGGTAATTCTGCCCCTTTACTCCGCTCTCATGAGACCCCACCTGGAGTATTGCATTCAGCTCTGGAGACCCCAACTTAAGAAGGACATGGATGTGTTGGAGTGGGTCCAGAGGAGGGCCACAAAGATGATCAGAGGGCTGGAGTACCTCTCCTATGAGGACAGGCTGGAGAAGAGAAGGCTGCGGGGTGACCTTATAGCAGCCTTCCAGTACCTGAAGGGGGCCTACAGGAAGGATGGAGAGGGACTTTTCACAAGGGTCTGTAGAGACAGGACAAGGGGGAATGGCTCTAAACTAAAGGAGGGCAGATTTAGATTAGATGTTAAGAAGAAATTCTTCACCATGAGAGTGGTGAAACACTGGAACAGGTTGCCCAGAGAAGCTGTGGCTGCCCCCTCCCTGAAAGTGGTAAAGGCCAGATTGGATGGAGCTCTGAGCAACCTGGTCTAGTGGAAGATGTCCCTGCTCATGGCAGGGTAGTTGGAACTAGATGATCTTTAAGGTCACTTCTAACCCTTACCATTCTGTGATTCTATAATTCTATTTCTAGAATACACTATCACCTTCTCTGTCACATGCTAGTATAAGACACAGAGAAAGACTCTCCTTCTTGCTCCCAAATGAATTATGGCTAGCCAAGTTATTTGGAAAAGTAAGAAAAAATTCTAATTAAATGCTGAAGTTCATGAAGAAGAGGGAATTTTAGAAATCCAAAGAACAAATTTAAATATCACAAATAACTATCACCCAAGATCTGTGTCTCATACAGCCTGTCCTATTTGAATCGTCATGAATAGAATTATTAAACAACTTTGTAAACTTAAAACAACACTAAAAACTGTTCAAATCCCTGACAGTTATCCTGAAGGCATAATGCATGCTACTGACCCAGTTCTGTGTATATAAACTGATTACATTTATTTACATTAGTCTGCATTGCTAAAGAGGAGTTGAAGCTGCAGTACAAATTGACTTTAGGGACTGTTCTATGTGCTTCAGTTTCAGAAGTGATCTGCATTTTTGTTAGTATTTGTTAGCAGATTCTTGGAAAGCAGCCTCTTGAAATAGGAAAGACAAAAAGAAAGAAAGGGGGGTAAGGAAAGCTTAGCTGTACTGGAAACACACAAATGAAAGCAGTCTTCTCTTGTGCAAATACACTGTATTTTCCAAGAGCTCTCTGAGGAATAAAACATTTGAGAGAGTGCAAAAAAAATTTCTGTTTTTTTTTTTTATTGCTATGACATTAACATAACTTAACAAGCTTCAAATACTACAAGTAGGTTAACAGGATTAATGTTGAGTTTTAGGTGATTAACAGACTACTTGCAGAGCAGTCTTGTTTCTGGTATGTGAGAAAAAATGAAAGTAAAATGAAGTCGTGCATGAAAATGAGTTTCTTCTTGAATAATTTTCTCTTCATTAACCATTTAAATAGTGATGATTAAAATACAGATCAATTCACTCAAAAATACCATATATCTAGTTCCATTAAATTTATACTCAGAGATTAAGTTGGTTGCAAAGATCAGCATAGTTATCCCAGTGACTGGCATCAGATAAAAATCTCAGTACCGGTGAGATATTTTTTGTTCAAATTCAAAAATGACGTGAACGGGTGTTTCTTGCCAAAACTTCTGTTACAAGTACCATAAATCAGTCTTGGAGCACTTAAACTTTTCCTTTAGTTTTGCACTTTCCTTACCAACTCAAATGAAACAGGATTTTCATTTCTCTTTCTTCACCCAGTTCCTAAAATGCAGGTTTTAAAAATGTCACCATAATTGTTTCTAGATTATCCATATCATCTTTGTTCTTTTCTTTTTAATCTTTTCTCCAGTGTCTTTTACATTTTAGCATGAGATATCATTCACTTTATAAAAAAGAATTAATCTGCTTAATAGGTCCCAAATAATTATCTCCCATTTTTTCCAAGAACTGCATTAGTACTATCTTTCTGAATGTCTGTGGTGCTCTAGATCTATGAATAAACCAAAGCCAAACAGAACTTTCAAATAGCCACTGTTTCAGCGCTATGAATAATTGGGTTAAAAAACCATCCTTTTTTAGTTTGTTTCCTAGATTTTTTTTTTAGAGCTATGCCAGTACAAAGTGAGCAGCAATGTGTGATTTTTTCCTCCCTCATTTGAGAATATTTTTTAGTTTCCACACACAAATATGGTGTTACAAAGAGGGAAACAGATAAATGAAGCTTATTAAAATGATTGAAATAAAAGATTTCCAACTGAAGATAGTCAATCTTTTACTACATCCTTAAATTTATGTGAATCTGTGACAGAGCAGGAAAAGAGCAGGTTAGGGACTTCAATAACAGCGTGTTTTCAAATACTGATCCAGATGAGTTCATTTTAGGCTAGTTAGGGAAGTGGCTGTAGCAAGTCTCAGAGCTGTCAATAGTTATTTCTAAGAACTCACAGAAAATGTGTTGAAGTCCAGAAGACTGGAAAAAGGAAAGACAGGTTGGGATGACTGAGCCAAATTTTGAAAACTCTTCTAGGTAGATGTGTGTCACACGAGAGACGTCTGTACTGAACGTAAGAACAGTTTATGTCACCTGTGTTTATCCTCTGTCACAAAAAGGGAAATTTGTAGGCAGTATGAGATGTTTAGGAAACCTAAACTTATCTTTCTCATAACAGTATAATATATAACTTTTTGTTTTGTCCTCCTGGTTATGGACAACAGGTCCTTTCTTTTTGCAGTACTACATCTATATATGAACATGAAACATAGTGTATCTATCCTTTCTACCCGTTCATACGTGTAAGGACATATCCTCTCAGCTGCCTAGTGAGTAACTACAAGAACTCAGTTCTCTTGAATTTTCCCTATCATGTTTTGTTGACTTTAAACCATTCTCTAATCACTCTGTTGTTCCCTGGCCTCCTGCATGAACACAGCCTTGTTTATTGAGCCTAACTTTCCTCAAGCACTGTGTTCAAAATTTTCTATACTGCTGCAGATGAGGTCTTTTCACTGCTAAGTAGAAGAAAAGGGTTATGCTATGTTTCATACTGATAACAATCTAGTTTAAGCAATCAGTTGCAACATTTGTCATTTCCATCACAGTATGATATAAGAAAATTTACGACAGTTCTTGTGTAACCTCCACCCTACCAGGGACACAGCCTTAAGTTTAATAAGAGAACTTAGTAACTATGTTTTGAAAACTATTTAACTATGATTTGAACACTATTTTTCCAGTAACATCCCATTTTCACAGACTCCTTACAGAACGTCCATATTTTCATGATAGCTTCTGAACATGTCGCATAGGGCAGTGCTTAGATCTTTACAGGAGTCTGGATATTTACAGCCATCCTCAATGTCTAATACCTTGTCAAATAAGGAAATCAGATTGGTTTGATATGATTTGCTCTTTAGAATCCATTTTGACTATTTCTTATCATTACCCTCTAGATATTTGCCTATAGCATGTTTATTATCTGTTCTTGTATTGTTCTAGAAACTGAATTTAGATTTGTAATTCTATAGCTATTTACTCTCTACCTTTCAAAAGTAGGCATGTTAGGATTGGTTGCAGTGTAAGTTGTACCTAAATTAAAGACTGAATTTTGTTGCCTACCTAAAGAGGTATCCAGTTCTTTACTATTATTTGGCCTGAAAGTTTTCTGTTTCTAAATTTAGGCACCTTTATATGCTCATAGATGCCTTCCTTGAGTCACACACAACCTAAATTTCAGGTCAAAACCCGTCTAAATATTGTTGGGAATGACTGTAACATTTGTTGCTGGAAATAATTTCACTTCTTTTTGGATATTCACTGCTATGATTTATTGACTCTGTCCCAGATACTCAGATACTATGAGAGGATGGCCTGTCTCTCCATAGCTAGCTCTCTTCCCTTTCCTGGCCTTTTCTGTCTTAGTTCTTCATTTCCCAGGGTTGCTCAGGCAAATCCTTTCCACTGTACATGCACATTTAATCCTATTTGACAGATATCTGAAAATGGCCAGGAAAAGATTCCCAGAAAGTATCTGCCTCTTTTTCAGTATCTTTAAGAGTTTCCTATAATGACCACTTCATATGTAAACAACCACAATGCAGATGGGCCAAGCTCTTTTCAGTGGTGCCCAGTGACAGGACAAGGGGCAATGGGCACAAACTGAGGCACAGGAAGTTCCGTCTGAACATGAGGAAGAACTTCTTCCCTCTGAGGGTGACGGAGCACTGGAA
>Ga0065711_1004794_pt1 | contig 22353 bp, 13 predicted proteins | sample Hoacrofraction12_FD_59098 | JGI IMG/M metagenome (GOLD analysis project Ga0065711, IMG submission 59098) | Hoatzin crop microbial communities from Cojedes, Venezuela - Epithelial fraction 12 v2 (version 2) | ecosystem: Host-associated > Birds > Digestive system > Esophagus > Crop | place... | reverse complement strand
GCCCTTCTTGTTGTTTTTGACATCCCTTGCCAGCTTCAATTCCAGGTGAGCCTTGGCCTTCCTCGTCGCATCCCTGCATGCTCTCACCACTTTTCTGTACTCTTCCCAAGTGGCCTGTCCCTCTTTCCACATTCCATGGACCTTTCTCTTCTGCCTGATCTCCGGTAGAAGCTCCTTGTTTAACCAAGAATGTCTTTTTTTTTTCCAGTCTAGTTAAATTTTCATTCTCAAAGGTATTAAGAACCATAGATATTTAAAACTCAATTTCTTATTTTAAAACCTTAAACAAGCTACATAAAACCTGCCATGAATATCTGGAACACTCCATCTGAAGGTCTCTCCCCAAAGAACAGAAACTTGCCTCACGCAAACAGTGGGGTACTATATTTGAAAGGATTTGTGGCATCCTGCTATTGCTTTACCTCTTTAACACCTTTTAGAATCTAGCTGCATACAAAGGCTAATTAATTACAAAGTCAATAAAGTTTTAGGATCTTGATTAATCTTCTCAAATTGTTCTGTTATTACAAAATATATACTAAGAAAAATGATTTTTGGTAACAGACCTACAGAAAGCAAAATATTGAAAAGTCTGTGGTTGTTCAAGAGCCATTATTAGAAAGAACTGCGTCGGTCTCACTATCATGACATGAAAGTTTATGAAGTCCCTCTATCATGCAAATTCTGAAGCTTTGTCATTGATTGAACTTGTGGCCATCTGTGACTCAGATGACCATATGAACAGCCATTTCTGAACATACCCTTTGGTCTGAATTACTATACTGCTTGTTTCCACTATCATCTACCTTCTTTCATCCACTGCATCTCGACTGATAGATAGACTGTGATCTTTCTGGGCATGAAGGAGTTGACCTTGATTCCTGACCAAGAACTGCACATGTTAGAGCAGCGACATAGAGAAGCATCAATGATCATTATTTTATTTTGTTTTTTTTTTCTCCTGTGATGGATGAAGTTTTAGTTCCTGCTTACATGCCTTACTAGAGTTGCCCAACTCTTGCATATAGGGCAAAAAAAGCAGGCAGAGTTGCTCATTGATTTATTCTTTTCAACATTAGAGCTTTGGATGGGAAAAGATTGCTCGCTTGTCTCCTCCACCCGCAAGTTTCTGAGCACCATGCTCTGGGAGTAGTTAGTAACGTACAATGCACACCAGAGGCAATTATATACTAAACCACCATTGTAGAGAGGAAGCCTATAATTCACAGGGGAGCCTCAGACACACGGCAATTCTGGACACAATTACTGTGTTGGTGCTACACGCACATTTAATGCTGTGACAAAGGTCACAGCCTGGCCTAATAAGAAGAATGATCCAATTTTTAGGGCACTCCCAGGCATTAGGAAACCATGTCAGAGATATCCTACACTACACTACTTTAAAATGCCAACACTGGGTGCCTAAGTTACTTCTCAGAGTTACTATGGTGTGTAAAGTCAAAAGACTACTAAGTGATTCAGATATGCCTGAAGGAAAGCTACTTATAGTACCCAAGTTCAGCATTATGACAGAGACCCTACGTATTTTTTTTTTTCTTCCAAAAAATAATTATTGCCATAGTGGTAAATTCTTCAAATGAAAAAGGTTTTATCTTCATAAAACTGTGAAAGCATCGAGTATCAGTGGTCCCAAATTGTCTCATAGAGCAAAAAAATAGAGAAATTAACATCAAAATAAATTGCGTTTAGAATAAATGAAAAGCCACAGGATGATCCCATTGAAAGCTCATTAAAAACTGAAAACAGAGCTCAAACTGTTAGTGTTTTTTTAAAAAGCTAGAAACATAAATTTAAGTACCCAGGTCAAGATTTAGCTTCCCAAATGCCCAAGCAATCTCAGTTTTTACCAACTGCTTATACTATAGCAGCTACTGCAGGCATCCATGAGAGGCCTGCAACATCTTGACTCTCTTATGAGGATGGAGGTTGCCATGGGGAGAAAGTAAGCTGTTATAATTTTTACCACTTTGAAATGATCCTTTGAGGAAATTCAGTCAGATTGGCATTGCTAGATTATAGCTGATCATTTCTATCAGTCCCAGGTGACCTCAGTATGTACACCATCATGCTAACCAATGGAGGGGGGAAAAAATATAAAAGGAGAGAGAATCAAGCAATTTTCTCAGGGACCTGAACAAATTGAGTGTCTGTCTTCTGTGACTAACAGCTGAGTCACTGAGGGTTCAAAGCAGTTTATTTCACCACATAGCATTAGCAGTGGGATGCTTTGACTGTGCTATCCTTTGACCCATTCTATTAGTGGAAAGCTTCTTAAGACTTTCATATTCTCTAAGGCCTCCCTTTTTCTTGACCTGGACTGAAACCACATACCATACCACAAACGTATGCTATTTCAGGCACTTAGAATTTTACATTTCCAGGCTACGACCAGTTACTGACTATTTGAGACTTATAACAAGTGCTTTTTCCACAGAACTGGAATCTGATGGTGACTTCAACCAGGAGCTCCACTAAAGCTGAAGAACTGATATTTAAAGAGGGGTAATCTTGATATTTCAAGATTTAGAAAACTCAACTTAGAATTGTCAACTTTTGTGCCAAGTGTAATTAAACAGACTCTGTTAAAGGCTGAATCAATTACAATGGGACTTGTGCACGTAAAAAAAATATTGAAGGTACAATGTGAAACTAATTGCACGGCAGATACACTGGCATAATTGCACATACGTAAACATTTATTCTACCCCTCTTTTTCAGATTTTTTTTTTTTTGCCACTGGGGTAATAGCTTAAACTAAGCCAATCACATTCTAGAAGAAAAGACGTGGACTAACCATTGCCTTTAAATTAGAACGGTGGTTGTCTCTATGGTCGAGAGAACACAATAGTCAGTTCCACAGGATACACCTACTTACATAAGACCACTTCACCAGACTACCTATGTAATTAGGTTCCTAGCTTTGGCACAATAGTTAGGTGCCTGAAGTTGGATGGGATGAACAAGTATCTAGAAGATCCAGAGAGGGCATTATAGTAATGTAGGACTACAGTCCTACAATTTCTTCACTCACTGCTAGAAGGCACTTAATGTAGAGGTAAAATCTAATTTACTTCAAGACCATGCAAAGGACCAGGCATCTAATCCTACACTGTGCAACACCATGTTGCATGGAAATGTTCAAGCTAGCTTGAAATAATGTCTACAGAGCCAGAAATGGTGTATCTTTATATCAGTGTGATATTTCTAACACAGTAAACAGCCACGATAAGACACAGTTCTAAACCATCACATTAACGTGAATTTTCTTCTTCTGAAAGCCATATGCAGGGCATTTGCACTGAGCTGTGAAGGTAACACCATCTCACCAGGAACTTCCTGCCCTAACAGCATGAGGATGTGGTCACGCCCTTAACAAGGGCTTTCATTTCTCAGCGAAGTCATATTTTAATATAGCATACAATGAGATCTACATGAAGAAAATACGTAGCATGCTAAGACAGACTCAAATGTTGCAATTGCAATTCACCTTGCAAAACTGCAGGAATAGGGAGGAGGTGTTATTCCTGTTTTAGAACAGGTATGTGTTATTCCTTCCGTAGAACTAAGTAAGAATGCCCATAGTTCTTCCAATGAGAAGAGATATCCAGCAGTCAGGAGTGGCTTAGCATCATCTTTCTTTCAGAACTATCTGTTTCAGAAATACAGGATTCCAGTCAAAGATTCCTGTGATCAATAAGCATTTTAAATTATTGTTAGGCACTTTGAAAGCTCTCCTCTTGAGTATTTCGATAAAATTACAAAATTTAAGAATGAGTTACATCTCACATGACCACAATGGAATGAAGTATCCTTTTCCCCAATTAAGAAAAGACACAGAAAAATGGTCTGGGGTTGAGATGCAGGCCAGGGCGTGGGTAAAGCATGCTGTGTTTGTATTGTGTAGGTGAACAGAGGTTCAAATGAGACGCCCATGGTCATGCGGGATATCTGTCCCAAAGCTGGAATTGAGCTTAAATCTCTCAACTACCTGCCCTACATTTTTCCTACCCAGCCTAATTTCTCATTTGCCATGATACCTTAATGATTAAACAGAAGTTAGTCCAAATGAACAAACTACTCACATGGCCTCGAGGATTACAGACATTCTCAGGAATATATACGTTTCCTTGTCACCCACCCACCTCATCTTTTTAAAGCATTGTAAAGAATTTTTAAGAGAATGCTCTGCAAAAGACCAAGTTAATTGCCTTGTTTTTCTGGAGTACATCTGTAACCCATCTTCCTAATTCTGAACACAAACAATATTGTGCACAAAAATACTGAAATTTCCTTTTCCCGTGACTGCACTGGTTTTATATGCCTCCACCATTACATCTCAGCAGTTCTAGGACCAAACCTGTCACTTTGCAAATACAGCACGTCTTGAAGGGCTGTACAGATATATTCCAAGTGTTTGGGATACAACTCAAAGTCATATGCAGCTGGCTTTCCTGGCTAACTCTCACCTTCTTGTAGTTTTATTTTCTGTGTTTGCAATGTTCTTCAGCACTTGTAGGTAACAGGCCATATAAATATAAAGCATTTTTGTAAGAACAGATCTGGATGTCCTTAATTACAATGCTTTCATCCGTGAATTCCCATCGATGTCCTTGAAACCAAATATATCATTTTTCACAGGTATTTCTAAGTCTGGTCCATAATGGGGAATGAAGAGTAGAGCCAGTAAAATTTTTCACCTGGAAAAATTTCCCATATAAAGTCAAGGCTTCCTTGAAAATGAATTTTTTCATAGCACTCAAGAGTTACATTTATCAGAGTTGAAGGCCCAGAATTTTCTATTAACTTCACAAACACTCACTTCAGTGTGATTTTATCCAGGCTTTTAAAAAGATTGCAAACACAGTGTGGACATTCATAGTAAGAATTAAATCTGACAGGAAAGGCTGTATTTTCTATTACATTAAAAATGTAAGAATTTTCTTTCTTTCCTGCCTTATTACTTTTAATTTTTCTAACCCAATATGTGTAAAGCCAGCATTCAGAATGTTTAAAGGATGCCAATTACTATCAAAGTCTTTTCAGTAATGAAGCATACAGGAGTTCTGAATGGGCCTGAGATTTGTATCTGAAAGAATAACTTTCTGATCCCATCGCACTGCTGTGGTAAGGCCTGCGTTGTTGTACAGCACGGGGTGTGAAGGGTCCGTGTCTCATCTGTCTGACTTATAGAGACTCCCAGACAGCTAAGAGCTGCAGTATTTGACGGTAACTGTCTCACTGAGCTTTCCTGTTTAGTGCAGTATGATATTGTTCCACAATAACACAGCTTTCCCTCTGCCCAGAGACAGTGGATTTTCATTTTTTTTCTCCCACACCAGCAGAGGTCAAGGATGTTTAGGTATTTCAATACAGGTCTCAAAGATTTCTTCAGTTCCTCCTTCCCAATTTCCTAAAGTTCAGCTGTTGTCAGTTTGCAGGTGGATGGCTTTCACAGCTGCCATTCTGTACAGTGGTTTTGTACAACAACTGGAGTCAGGCTTTTCTTGCCTTTTTTTCCCATGGAATTTTCCTGGACAGTATTTGCCAAGGTTTGAGACACAGTGATTCACTGAATAAAGTCCTAGTGCATCTACCCATTAGCATCTGTGCTGAAGAAGCCAAGCCTTCTCTGGGTGCATTCCCATACTTCATCAGGCTAGATACAAATGTGAACCATTTTACTGCTTGGCTTAGGAGTCCTAAAATCTCCAGATTCTTTACCTCATTCTGGCAGTGGAAAGCTGGGAGGAGAGTTTTTAACTGAACATATATTACAAAGCCACTACATTTAAGCCTCCTTTATGTTGGAATGAAGAACTGACTCCAAATTCTTCAGAGCTGTACGCAATCAAAGGTTCACTACATGACTCAACGCACCACACTCTCTCTAAGTTTGGTGGCGTGTTTTACCTTTATTATATATGTTATAATCTTTTTAAATTCAAAGCATGCACTCCACACCAGGATCTATCTTGCTCTTTCTTTACTGACCTGTTTAATACTGAGGTGAATACTATGTGTGCACTTTTTTTTAATTAACATTTTCCTTGTTACTAGAACCGCTGTGTGAACTGATCATTCTCATTTTTCTGAAAATTCTTCTTTTAATATTTCTGTTGAATAGTATGATCTCCAACTAGAGTTTATTGCTGCTCTTTTTTCTTTTCTTTACAAGATTTCCTCTAAATCTGTTATTTTAAGTACATGTAAATAGTTGTTCATTTCAATTTTATATTTGCTAACCTTGATCAAGGAAGAACCATATATTTCATTCATACTTGTCAATACAAAGAAGTCTTAATAAATATACTTTTTCACGTTCAGCATCCTATGCTGGTTTCCAGGTTACTCTAAAAGGTTTTAACACCAGCTAATTCAAAGCTTCTAAAGCCAAAAAGGCAAGCCATAATTATTAACAGGTACTCAGGAGACTACTAGGAATTGTGAGTTAATGTCTTTCATGTGTCTTGAAATCTGGAGAGGATTCCCTGTTTTAGGATGAAGCTGGGCCCTTACTAAAGAAGTCTCATAAATTGATGAGGTGTCTTAGGTTTCAGAGTAGCATTCAAACCACGTGCTCCCTAAGCTTCATACTGCTGACCTTTTGCCTCTTCCACCCTACCTGCTATCCTCCAATTTGCAGGCAGGTTCCCATATAGCACATATTATTCCTTATCCTAGCCACCCGCTCGGCTGGAATGCACTAGGCTCCTGGCTATAGTTCATTTTTAGATGCCAGTTTTTAAGACATGAAATGAATAAAGTCAAAGGCTTGATGCCATGCCTATTCTGAGCTTGCCACATCATTCTGATCAGATCCCCTGCACGGACTCCGCAAATTGACTTTTGACATGTCTCTTTCTATACCTTGATGGAGCAGTTGCTGGGGCTGACCTGCTTCTAATCTGTCTTCACAGGACGAACCTAGCCACATGCAATTATAAGATACCCAATGGTTGATGTAAGCTTCTTCCCAAATCTACTTACCAGTTCCTTTACAAAATTGGAAACTGGGAAGTAGCTATTATTGCTGTGCCAGAGGCCCTCATCACATTAAATATTTCATTGCACAAAGTGCCATGCAGAACCATTTAAAAAATATGGCCCTTATTCACTCTAAACTACTTTTGGGGGTGAGGATAACTTTAAGAAATAACATCACACAAAATATCTGGAAGCATGTTCGTGGATCAGAATTTTTTTCCACATGTGTTTTTGGCAAAATTGAGTTTGGAAGTAGAATTCAGCTGAGCAGTCTATGCTGAGTAAACTGACATCCTTCCTAGTCAGTAGGAAAAGTTATGCAGCTGTTTCAAGGGCAGCTGTATAAAATCAACTAAATCACAGGAAAAGCTTTTTATTCATTATAATATGGCCTGAGGCAAAATAAAGCTGAAGTTATTAAACTGTAACTAAAAGCTAGCCACAATAAAATTTATTGAAGTCAAGATTAAAAGCACATACCGAGTATGAACTCCTAGTATGGAGGGTGGAGGTTAAGGGAGAAAAAAATACCTAAGTCCTCAGTGAAAAACTGAAATTCCTGAAATCTCTGTTCCTGTAGCCAAAGTGGACTCTTGGATTTGAAAACTGATATTGAATGTCTGCATCACTCGAAAGAAGACAGAATCAATCCACTAAGTTTCTTTTATAAAAACAATAATAATAGAATATTCTTTCAACCATGACCTTGATAACTTTTTTAAGAGCTTCAGACAGCAACCTATATCAAACTATTTTTTTTCACAGTAGGGTTGAACTGTTTTGAAAATGCAACAGTTGGCCAGGATAAACCTTTATCTTCATTTACCCATTGTTACTTTTATTTTTGTAGCCTTCTGGTAGCAAAAGGTCACATTTCCATGAAGATAAATTCTTTATTAGACCCAACTGTGGTCTGAGGTCATTGCATATCTGTGCCAGGACAGACTTAGAAGTGATGGTGAATAGGAAGTTTTTGTGCTGTATTGTCCTGGTTTACTGCAGCTGGAGCCAGACAGTGTTAGGACCAATATCAGCATGGGCTAAAGCCATATCTTTCTAGTTGCTCATCACACAACAATGAGTAAATAAACACTGTCTTCCATCCAGACTGAGCTGTCAGCCCAATTAGGCATGAGAATGTCCTAAACCATCATGTTTCCTATATCTTCATCTTCTACCGCTCAAATGCCTGGGGTGATTTCAGATAGACGTGGCTGTATTTAAAAACAGCTACACTGCTGGCAAGGGTCAGATCTGCATGTCGTCACTAATCCTTCCTGTCTACTATCACCCAGTTTGACGTTTGATTTGTGTCAAGTTTATGTGTCCACTGGAAGCCAAACATCACAGCTCTCAGATAACACTTTGCTCCACTTTTCTCTGATCACTGAATATTTTTATATTTTCTCTCTTCAAATTCCGAACCAAGGGGATCACAAGTTACTAAGGCAAAGTTGCATATGCCTGAGAAATTATACTAGAACAGACACCATTTCACTTCATATCATTCAGTTGCAGTTACAAAAGAATTAAACGGAATGTCCTTAATTACAAGAATTTTCTGCCTGACTTTTTGAACATCTCATTGAAATGTGCTCTTTGCTTTATCCAGTGCAATGGAGCAGGTCTAGTGTAACACTGATTTCTATATACGTCTTAAATTTTGATATAAAAAAAGACCAGCCACTCAAAGTACAGAATATCTCAACATTCACATCAGACTTGTTCCAAATGAAGCCAAAGGATTTTCTCACCCCCTCCAACTCCACTGAACAGTTTGTTATGACTCTGTGATAAAGATCAGCATCCACTGAAAGATAAGGCAGGACCACCACCAATCAGGGCCTTCAAAGCATGCTGAAATGCATTATACCACAGTGTGAAAGGATATGCCTGTCATGAAGGTGCCAGCTCTTGTCAGAAGGCTGTTCCTCCTATTTTTACACCAGAGGAGGACTTTCCCATGAGCCCCAGTAGCTGTAGGCTGAGCCTCTAATTGTGTGCTGTACAATACATGATGTATATGGACCACAGTTCTGGCACGCACAGCAATCTGCTATGTCATGCACATGGGTTCAAACACTGAGTAATTCTGAACTGCAAAATGTCTTCATACAGAGTTTTCAAATCAAGATAATTTTTCATGTGTGGGAACATTTTATGCCTCAGGTGCACAGACACAGGTAAATACGGGTAAAACTTGCTTAACAAAGAGCATGCAAATATGTTGATGGACTCAGTGGCATGTTTACTGCACAGGTACAAGTCTGTGGATCATAACATCCCTGAGAATTAAGTGATTTCTTAACAATAAAGAAAAAGAAAAAGGTATTACATGTCTAGATACTCATTTATACCAACCTAAACAGTCACCTAAGCCAAGAATACTGTACACAGCACAGAAACAGCTCTTGTGTTTTGTCATTTACACTGACACTTTCAAAATCAAAATTTTTCCTTCAAGGAAATGACTTAATGAAATTTTATATTTGTGTTAAAAAATAAAAATTCTCTCATCTGTGTTATCAAAGCCGTCATATTTGAAAGTGTTTTAGTCTTAATTCCCAAATATGATAAAAAATAACACTACAAAATCTATGTGCATGTGTATGTGGTATACTCATTATGGATACAACTATATACTATAAGCAATTCAAAGTTTGAATGTACTTCAGCAGACATTTAGTATTTTCTTTGGTAAAAAGTATATTAGTGCCAACAGTAAACAGTAAGGCTCTTTGTCGAATGGATCTGTCTTCAAAACACATTAGTTACCTCTTATCCTAAATGTTCTGGTTCTTTTAAATTTAAGCAGTAGATTATAACATAAGAGTTCCTCCCTCATACCCAAGTTACTAAATTGCTCCAACCTTTCACACTCATCAAACTACGTAAGACTTGTGTAACTGGGACACCCCAGGAAAGAAACTTTCCCTCTCCATCTTTGATGACAAAATCTGACCTTGATCTCATTTGAGTCTCTGGCAAGGATTAAGCTTGGGACAGAGAAATCCAAAAGGCAAAGGTTTATTTAAATTCTCAACTGGTGGCAAAACGCAAATATATACTCAGAGAAAAAAAAAAAAGGCAAGAGCTTAAAAAACCAAAACAATAATTAAAAAGAAAACCAAAGAAAATGAAAAGTTGAACATAAACACTTAGGGTAAAAAGAAGATGGTTTAAGCTACAACAGAAATTTTAAAACATGCAGCAACAACCCTTATCAACCTTACCAGCAAGATACAAATGCATTGCTATCTCACCAGCAGCAGTAGGTAAGATTACACTCATTTCCATATATATTACCATTTGCCTGATTTTGTTCTTGCATATACCATGCTCAATCTTTCAGTGCTAAACCTTCTAAAGTCACAGTGAGAATGGTCAGCTCACCTACAGTTTCTTCACTACCCAAAATTCACCTTGATTTCTGTGGGAATTCAATAGCTACCACAAAGCAAAACAAAACAAAACAAAAAAAACCCACACAAAAAAAAAAAGAAAACGAGAGAGAGAGAGAAGTCAAGCCGGAAAAGCACTCCAGTGGTTAAAATCCAGGTCTCAGAAAAATAACCATATTATTTTTCCCTTCCATTTAAGTGAAGACTATAGTAGAAAATGTGTGCCACATGCTATATTTTTTCTATTCTGTAGGTTAAATGGTCCTCAGATTAGGACTTTATTTACATACCCTGCTTCAAAAAGGAGGCTGGTCTAGCTGATCTCTGAGGTCCTTTCCGTCCTGAATCATGCTACAATTCTATATAAATGAAGACCCAAGTCTTTATCTGGAGACTGGGACTGCGTGTGACTGTAGAATGGGAACCCGTGGAAGCGTAATTTGAACTTTGTTTTTGTTTTGTTATCAGTAGTTTTTAGTTCTTCCTCTACTGCCTTGTAATTTCTGAGTGCTTCTCATAAATCTTCAGGTCACAAGTTGTTTCCCTGTTACTCACCAAACCTTTGAAACTCTTACTGTCAGTAATTTCTAGCTTAGCACAACTTACCGCCGCTAACAAATGACTTCTTTATAAAGAAAGCTCAAATTTTGTTTACTTGCTGTAGCCTGGTCCTGTTTGAGTGGATCTACTGTTTCTCTTCGGTTTGAAGAGTGCTTTTCAAAGTCTGTTTGGTATTCTACTTGGTGCGGGACCATTGCTGTGACAGATGAGAAAGTCTGTGAAGGAAAGAATTTGTTGTGGAGTGTGACGCGAAAGAGCAAGAAATTGGAATTGCTCATAAAGCATGCAAGCAACTAAGGGACTAAAAATATTAGAAAGGAAATTCTGATTGACAGGAAATTCTATATATGCTGACCTGTGCTGTGTCTGGCCTATAGGTATTACAGCAAACACAAATGGGATGAAAATCTAGCACACACATGTGTTGCAATACTGGTGCTCAGGTGACAACTTACACTTCACTCATCGTGTCTTAATCACAGGTGAGCCATCTAAAAATTAACCTACTGCATTTTAGGCCTTCTAAACCCATATTAGATAATGCTCATTTTTAGTCACTTCTTTATTACTAACCACTAAGAAATACATAAGCAAAAGTGGTATGTTTTTAAGCCATGCAGAAAAGCAGAAGAGATCTACAGCAAAGCTTGAATCAAAGCACAAAAAAAGTTTACATTATCCTTCTTCCTCCATGCCACCTACTGCAGCTCAGCTACTCCATTTTCAAACAGACACATAAAATGGGAAACTTCCCTTGAGTAATTATCAACCCTTCTCTTTCTAAATTTTCATTTCTCCCTTTTCCTTATTGTTTGGAAAATTGTTAATCCACATATCTGTGGGCAAAGAGGTGGATATGGACAATAAAAATATCCCTGTCTCTAACTAGGATACTGCATCAAAGGTCATAGCTGAGGGTAGGCAAGAGCCTTGACCTTCCGGGAGTGGCTGGAGAAGAGGGAGGACTAGAAGGAACTTCAAGTCTGCCTACATCCTTAGTGTAGGAGAGGAAATTATTTGTGTCACATAAGGGACAGGAACACGCTTCTCTGCTCCCCTTGAAAGCAAGAAGGGAAAGGAAGAGCTGAAGCCTGTTTTCTGGATTGCTCCTGGGGCAGGATGGTTGTGTCACCTACCAGTGGCAGCCTGGGCACAAGGTATCTGCGTCCAATGTAATTTTCTTAAGAATTTATATCATCCACTCAGTTGGTCATCTCTTTCAAAAGCCATCCCAAAAATAATTGTTCTATTCCAAGAAAATGGAACACATAAGACAATGAGAAAAGCCTGTCAGTAAAAATGCTGTGAAAGCTGACTGAACTCAACTAGGCCACAGCTGCTATGGTAGAAAGTGGAAGCTTCGACATTATCTATGTGAAGCACACCTGCATACTTTGAGAAGAGTGGTTGTTGGGACATTTCACACAACTCGTTGCTGTGCTAACATTGACTATAAAGTTTTGGGTGGACTATGAATCCAATCATTTTAAGGCATAAGCTTTCATTGAAAATATTTTGTCCGCTTGATCTTCAACTGCTGATGTCCTTCATTACAGCTGTTAATACATATTAGGGAGCACATCAATACGACCAGAATGGACTTGTCCCTATGCCGAGCAGTTTACAAACAACATTCCTTGTCTCTTTTCTGAGCGATTCAGAATTTCTTGGGGTTTTCCAGCTGCTTTAGATCACTGTTTTGAGTAAGTCACAACATGGCCTAACCAGCCTCTTTTCCCAGACAGGAAGTGGAACACATGGCTTGTGGTTGCGGAACATTAATAAGGGGGTGAAGAAAAAAAAAAAACACTGCAGATCTGTCTACCATCCAGTTCATCTGCAGTGTAGCATTATCTTGCCAGTCATTCCTGTGCTCACTTGCTATACAAAACTATTCTCCCTTCCGAGGCAGATTTTATTTTTAATAAGTTCTCTGAATTTCAAAAGGCCAGATATTGATGATGTAAGCTGGTGTCACTCCGCTGTAGATTTTTAATTCAGATCCAGATCTGCTTCTAAAATATGTATTTAAATATATGACGAATTGCTTACTTGCAATGTATATAACCTTAAGCCAAAATTATTGCCTCTATTTGCATAAGAACGTTTAAATAGTTATGTAACAAAAATGCTCAGAAAAGAAGTATCATTACAGACTGAATTTCACTTTGCAAAAGTATATCCCTAATTAGGCCCAAAATTAATACTTTAAAATTAATTCCTAAAATGCAGCATTTTTCATGGGTGAAAGATTCCCACTAAAATGCAGGATTTACTGAAACAAGCTTTACAACAAAACAAGCCTGTGTTGTATTTTTTAAACTACATCCTCATTGCTATCATTCATTTGTCAGCACAAGTACCATTAGAAGTTTTTTTTTGTGGTGTGACTGTGAGTTTCTTCATAATTATTGGTGGAATTTCCCTAGAAATCACTTTCCATTCATTTCCCCAGGCCTGAAAAATGTGAGCAGAACTGACAATTTTCATAAACGGGCTGTGAAGAAGCACAGCGAAGCTTCATTCTTTGGCAAAGCTTGGGTCAGTCTGTGGTTCACGTAGTCTGAGAAACCATTTAAGCATCATTCAAAATTACAGTGATCAAGATTTTCATTTCAGCAGAGGAAACCTAAAAGGCTGTGTAACTAGTTTTCCCACAGTCCATGAAACCAAAACTGAAATCTTAGTGTACTATCACCTTCTGCTTTTACACAGCTGATCAACATTTCTAACCAGCCAATCTGTTGTCTATCAAAGGATGTGGCCCTATCTCTTACTCAATGTGATTTTAAGTAAGGGAAAGTAACCATCAACTGCCTAAAGTTCACCATAATACATTGGGAAAACTATTTAACTTGTAAATAAAGGGTCTTGCTGTGGCCCTTTACAATCACGCTGGCATTGCTAGCTCCTTGGTTGCTGAGGCCTGCATGTTCTCAGAAATCTCCTCTAGGCAAAGTATTAGATCAGGCTCTGGGACTTGATCCAAAAGTCCACTGAAACCCATAGAAAAATTCACACTCATTCACTGCAGTTAGCACGGGAAACCAAATCTCTCTGAATGCACCTAAAGTATATCCACAGTCAAGCAGTTAATCTCCACATATATAGCTTAAAAACATAGGTGTTCACTTATATTCTGTGCATTTATCATAACATAACAAGATCCACTTTTCATCCAATATGTGACTTAAGTAGATTATAATTGTTGGCAGCAAAATTGTGTATTATGGTCATGATCAAAATTCATGTTTGTTGTGCCAAGCATTACATACAATTAATTTGTGATGTGCAGTTTGTCCCATAGACATTAACATGCCTTCGTCTCAACTGCTTTTAAGTGTTAGCCACTACACCACAACTGAAAATAGCATTTGTTGACAGGTTTATAACACACAAAGGCTGGTCCAAATCCAGATTAACCACTTACTACAGACATTGTACTCAGACTTCACCAATTATTAGAAAATAATGCTTAATAAACCACAAAATATAATATGAAGAGAAACTAATGAAAGAACTTGCTACTGATAAACTGTAACTTACGCAACCACTGCATGCCTTTAAATGTGCTCCACCAGCTTCTCACATACAACCTCTTCCTTGCGTTTTATCAGCAATCTGTTCTGTGCAACCATTTAGCAGAGTCATTTCTGAAACCAAAGGAAATCTGTGCAAACCAATGTATGCTTACTATGATTAAAGAAAAAAAAAGGCACAACAATAGCTAAAAAGAATTAAGCCAAAATTCTAATGATATAAATATGGAGGCTTCTAAAAATTAAGCCATGATGTTTACTTTATTCCTGGGAGCCAAAGGTTGGAAAGCTGTCTGCACAGGTAGCTGACCAACTTAGCAAGGCTCCAAAACGAGTCATAGATCTCTGTTGGTGTTGGGAATATCTGAGTTTGTCATAATCCTGAACTCTAATGTGAGTATTGGAATGGTTATTAAATCTCATGTCTTGAAGTTTAAGCCAGACAGGAACTGCAGGGAATCTCTGAGGCAATCTAACACTCAGGAACAGATTATCCCACATCTTGCTATTAGGAACCTTGAGACCTTCTACTGCAACATTTGGTTATTAGTAGAAACAGCTTGCAGGACTAAGTGAACATTCACTGTGATATAGTTCTTCTATCCATAGGGTTCTGGCACAAAAGGAGGTCTGAACACATTTGAAGCCTAGAGTATGTACTTGATATCACAAATGATTCGGTGAACTGACCCTCCTAACCTGTAAATATGCTGCTTGACATTTGTGAAGCATACATATGATTAGCTTGCACAATTCAATGTCTAAAAACAGATGAAAAAAATAATAAAACAGACAAAAAATGGAGGAGTCTCCTTTAAGAAAATATAATTTCTTTTGCCTCTCAGCATTGGATTTTATTCTGCAATTCACACATGCATTTTTAATTTCCTTTTTTTAGCATTCTACTTTTCACTGTAGCAGGAAATAAAGGCTGATCAAGAAGATATCCATGCAGTGAGTTAAAAAGTGGTCTGAGAAAGTTATCCTAAATTTCAAATTGAGATATTTTTTAAACTCTTATTGAGAGCCTGTACCTGACTTTCTTCTTTTGCCCTCCCATATTTTAACTAAAGGCTACAATTAAAAAAATACCCTAAGGAATTATGAGATATGAATCTTCCATATGGGCACAAAATAAGGTATTTACAGGTACATGCATACCTTCAGTTGCCTCATGAAGGAGGTGGTTAAATTGCTACAGGCTCCAAATTTTGGATTTATCGTAATGGGAAACTATACAACATGCTCTTGAAATGCAGTGTGAAATGACTGGTAAAGCTTTAGTCTGACTGAACACATACAGTGGATAGATTAAGTGTCTGGCTTATCTGTTTGGTCATGGGTGTTCATCAGTCAACCTAACTAACAAGCTAAAACTCAGGATCATGGTCAGCAAGTTCATATTCATTAAAATATCTGGGGTCTGCAGTGAGCTCTTTCACACAAAGAGAGCACATTGAATCCATTTAATGCTTGCTTACCCCTACTAATTCTCTCCAGCTAGAAAAGGAAAGAACTGTGGACTTGAGAAGCAAGCTCACCCCTTGCATTTACTTCCCCCTTCATTACTTTTTAACATCACTTTAAGTAACAACTGCTGAAACCCATTAACAAAATCATTTTATGATGCCAGAAATCTCAATAGCTCATAAAATTGTATTATGAAGCATGTTAAATTTTGCACAAGTCAAATGTGATTTAATAGCTTTTAATCAAAACACTGGTGTTTTTTGTGTGGCTAGTTGCTTTCTAGCTTGGTACAAAAAACTGCTTCAAAGTAAAGACCCAGCTCATAAAGGTGAAGTGAGATAAAAAAATGTGTAGTGTACAAGATCTAGGTACAAACTCTTAGCTGGTGAAAAGCAGTACAATGCCACAGCTCTCATGAAATCCCAGCTGGCATAGCTATGGAGGTGAAAGGAGTACATCTAGAATCAGTGGTTTCACCAGTAACTCTAATTTCGCTAATTTAAAGGATGCGACTATCAACATTTTCATAGGTCAAACAAGTTATTTAAGTTGGATTCCGAACTAAAGAAAAATCAAAGAATGTACTATGGACCATATGAAGAATTCAGCACAAGATGAGCCTTTTCTGAAAGATCAGCCTCCTCCCCTCCCCCCACCCATTCACCTCTTGGAGAGGGCGGGAGAAGAAGGATCAATGAACTCCAAAACTCCTTTGCTGTTAATCTGCACTGAGTTTCAAACAAGCCTGTGGAAGGACAAGACCTGAAAAGGTATTCGCAATAAAAAAGGCAATGGACACAAAAGTATATGCTGCTAATTAAAAACTTAAAATTGTATCACAATGACTTTAAATGAGAATGATCTCAGCCTGATCACATAATACTTTCTTTTGTGCTCTAGGTCACGCCGTCACTCAGATGCAGCATTCAGGAAGCACATTTCATTAAACTAAATAAAGCTTCAATCACGTGTAAAATTTCCAACTTGAATAGGCAGCCATCATATCATTCATCAGTCTAGATGTATTTAATGGGTGTAATTTCTTCCTCATATTTCTGTGTTGATTGTTTCATTTCCATTAGAGAAATCTTTCAAGATTGCTCTTTTTGCTGTGGATGCTTTTTAAGATGTATCCCAAACACATTCCTTTTTGCTTGTCAAAAAAATTGGGCGATTGAGATAAGTTTAAACCAAGATACAGAGAGAAACAACAACAAAAAAAAATCCAAAACACACACCTCACCCCACCCTCAGGAATCAGATGATGCTACCTGTACTTGCATGTCTTGCAATAAATATTTATGCTTAGCCAAAAACAAATTGAGCAGTCTTGTTCAAACACAACAGCCCCCTGTGGATTCTGACACTGTTTCTACAGTTGAATGCAAAGGGATTTTTTTTAACGTATGACTTCAAAGCAAAATACAACACATAAGAACTCTCCATTCCTTGCTTCCTTCTCCCTTTTTCACCCAGATATCTATGCATAGGTAAGTAGTACAATGAAACCTTCTACCTTCCAAGTTTCAAACAAATAGAATTAATGAATAAATGATTTAATAATTCGAGGAAGATTTGCAAACTCATCAGGAAGAAACTGCAGCACACATTCTAGCCTTCCAGAAATAAATCTTATTCTTCTAGCTTAATTTTGAAAAGAAAACATTTTCTTCTAGACACTTATTTTACAATTTGGATGTGCAGTTACCTCGTTTATCAGAGGCAAAATTATCACAACTTAAGTATAGTTCTGGGCTATACACATGTTCAAAGTTTCCACATCAATAATGTAACTTAGTAGTTTTCTGTCGAGCGTATTTTATCCTCTCCTGCCATGCTTTTCTTTTTTATCCCCTGTTTATTCCTTTGTCTGCCTCCACGGAGGACAGAAACGCAAGATATCACATTGGGACTAGACTAGACAGCCAGACTGGGCCTTCCCTTCTCTGACCAGCCTAAGCCTTTGCCAGTTCTGCTCCTTTTGTCTTTCCTGCTCTGCATGTGCATTTCATTTCATCTGTTCTTTTCTCTTGTGACCTGGGCTCCAAACCTGTAGCGAGATCTGTTCTGGTGCATAGGGCTCAGCAGAATCAAACAACAACTTCCATGTCAGAAACCAATGAATCTAACTGGGTCCCAAAACCTTGCAAACTCATTCTTATTAGCAAGCACAACCAAGTTCATGGATGAAAACACAAAGAACCTTACATTTACCTTTTCTGATATCTGAACATATTTCAGAATCCCAAATTAAGCAAACAGGATGCGATAGGGGATTCATCCATCAGGCTATTGCAGCTGTAGCCACAGTAGTCTCCCAGCTAATGATTTGAAGCCCATGGAGTAGAGTCCTGAAAAAAATTAAGCAGTAAAAATATTCACTTAGCAATATTTCTTTTTGGTTCCAACTTCCAACAGAGACTAGTTAGTTTGGATGTCTTGATTATTTTTGAGGATTGGGACATCATGGCAGGAGAGTAACTGGCAAAGCCATAGAACACAGCCTGAAGAGGCCTTGATTCTCTCCTCATGGTGGAGATAGAAACCTGACAGATTTAGTTGCAAAAAGAAAAAACATGCAACCAAGGCAGTTCCTTGGCCGCAACAGAAACCAAAGAAAATTCCACCAAGCATACTTATGACCTGAATGAGAATAAAAACTCAGTTGTATGTAAAAATCTAAGGACCGCCTTTTATGGCCAGTATAGGTAGGTAGAGTTCAGATAACTTTTGTGATAATGCAGCTATTCATACTTTTGTTACATGACCTAATTGTCATTCAAGCCAGTGGTAAGGTTCTGGTGGCTTCAGCAGATGCTGAATTGGACATCTTTGTTTAACAACCAGAAGGGAAAGTGAAAAGCCAGAATCCTCCTGCACGGACCACAGGGAGGCTGGAACCACTTTTCAGCTCTGCCGAAAGGTTCCTGTGTGACCTCCTGCCAACCATTCATTTTGTCTGGCCAAGAAGCTCAAATATATTTTAAACACCTAATGAAATTTATAGGCCAGTGCCTCTGTGCCATAATTCCCATTAAAAAATGCAGTAGTACCTGGGAATCTTTTTAGTGCATGAATTTTTAAATGGTCATGGTAAGCACTTTTCCCCCCTCTTTTGTGGCAAAGTGAGAGTAGGTACAAAACCTTCCTCGTGTATAAGATGTGGCATCTACATGGACAAGATTGGTTTCAAATAAGTCCACTTCATACCATATTTCTCTGATAAGATTTCTTAATCAATGTGCAAAGTAATTTCTGTTTCGTAGAAGAGACTCTTATAATGTTGCGTATAATGAAAAACAGTTAAAAACCTGCCCTGTAAAGGGAAGTCTACATCTTCTATCTCCATGATAGGGCCACTTTTCAGATTCATATGCATGAGTGGGAGAATTCAAAATACAGATCAGCTGAGGTCAACTGCAGCCTGACAGGTACAAAGGATTTCTTGAACCAGGTATCTCAGTATCTTTAATCTTGGAATCTTTAGATTCCAAATAATCACGTGCTTTGAAGCATGTACATTTTCACTGTTATTCCATTGTCTTTAATGCCCTTAAAGGCATCTCAAAATTATCACCCAGAGTCCCATTCTGTACTTTAGCCATGGCAGAGGATTTAGGAGTCAAGACTGTGATATGATCTCGGCATTACATAGGCATTCCATAAGGGAATACACAGGGCTAGAGAATTTCCCTCTGAAGAGTTGCTCAAAAAGAGCTGCTTTGCTCCTTAACTCAGCATGTATTAATATTTTTATTCCTATCAGCAATTTTTGTTAGATAGCATCTACAGGCCCGAGTCATACCTGAGATCTTGCTGCCTGTAAACAACCAGAGAGATTTAGGAATTCAGTTTAGAGCTACAGCTTTCTGGCTTGGGCCTGTCAGGTAGATACTAATGTCTTTTCGGGACAATCTTTGCAGAGCATAGCCATTTCCCAAAGACTAACAAGAATGTTATCATTTACTTCAGTGGGCACAAGATCAAATCTAGCATTACCATGGATGTATTCCCCAAAATATTCTACCCGACAAAAAAATTTCTGCTTTCTAAGGGGAGTCAGGAATGAGAATGTCAGCAGAGTTCATAAACACAGTCCCAACACAAAAAAGCTCAGCTTCAGACCCAGCCTCAAATTCTCAGCCCAGCTGTTTCTCTCATTACACCCCACAGATACAAAACAGTTTTGCTTGTCATGAGCAGAAAGGGTTAATACAAGCTGGAAGTTATTTACAGTTAATAGCAGTGGAAAAATTGCAGAGCAGCTTGGTCCAGTATCTAATAATAAAAAATTGTTTCTTGTAAAGAGACTTGAGGGCAGAGACTCTGCGAGTTCTTCACGTTTTTTACATTTTTTCTTCAAGAAATAGCACAAAATGCCAGTAATCCCAGCATTTTGGGATAAAGTTTTCCATAGCTTTCTGGTGACCTTAAAAATAAGGAAATCAATGACTGGTAATTATAAGGGGAAAAAATAAAGTTGGCCCAAGCTGTCATGAGTTCATCAACTGTGGTATTTCCAGGTTTTTGACTAACATACTCAGTGAGAAATAATTTTGCTTATTTTAAGTGTGCAAAGACACTGGAGAGAGTAGTGACATATGGTTACATTAACTTTATTGCTTTGAAATCCTGATGGTCATATCTAGAAATAAATGTCCAGAAATTATACAGAGGTACCCATAAGCTAAGTTTCTCCAATCTGTTAGTGAAAAAAACACTCAAAATTCAAGTAAGCCAACAGTTGTAAGAAAAATTTCACTGAGCCCATTGATGCTGCTTTTAAGCATCCGAGAATCTTTTGTATAGTGAAAAAAGAAAAAAGCTTCAGATTTATTGAATTCAAGAGAACTAAGGCAACACTCAAAATCAGGTGACCTTGATAAGGGCTCTGGTTTAGAATCACATTTCTGCAGCGTCTAAATCTTCAGCTGCAACATTAGTATAAAAGGATCAATTCAGAGTGTGTCATTAATTTCAGTGTATATTAGATGCAGTATTAAATCAAATCTGTAAAGTTACTTATGTCTCTATTTCCCATTGAAGACAAGGGTTTGGGCTTATATCTTTTACAGCAATGATGATTTAGGTCAGAGTAAGACATAAGAGGGAAATAAGCCTAACTCAAAAGGCCTAGTTTCTAGAAGCGCTGTTATCTAGCAGCCAACTGTACCAGTGTTTGAGATCCCTGATCTTTATTTCTGTCCGATTAATATATTCAGAGCTTGACTCAGAGTGCAGTAAACTAAGCTAAGGGCAGTCGTCCCTTACCTCCATTGCTGCAGTGTTCCTGGACATTAAGAGAATCAGAAAAAACTATTTCACCTGACAGCAGCAGATACAGCACTGCTGCAGAGAACATCATACACAATTAACGACTCGAAGCACTTCTCTGGTTGAAATTCCTGTTTCTCAATGTACATTTGCATGGTCTCTTCGTTTTGTCTGAGACCTTTGAATGCAATAATCATGATGATGAGGCACGAAGTCATTGACAAAATACAGTTCGAGTCCAAATAGCAATGTAGTTTTCATGCATGTACAAACTTCATCCTGCCCTTAAAGTTTTCAGACATAGAGACAACATGTCTGCAACCCCTTACACCCTATGGCTGACAGAAATGGTATGACCCTGCCCCATCTTGACATTTCCAAAACATCTTACTGTGTAATTAACAAATCGTAGGTTTTTCTCTCCCCCTCTTCCTTCTTTTGATTGTTTTTACTTTTCTTGTTATCAAATAACTTGGAGGCAGTTAGTTTATGAAAAAGATCTAGGGTAGACCCTGTCTGAAAATTTCCCACTGGTCTGACTTCAAGGCTAATAAAAACGCTTTACAGAATGGTAGGGGTTGGAAGGGACCTCTGTGGGTCATCTAGTCCAAATCCATTGATCCTTCTAACGGGTCAGCAACCCCCCAGGGCACAGTTAGTGCAACAAATTCAACTTTGAGCGCCTGGTGTCTCATACACAGCTGTATCTAGGAATAAGTTTCCTGTTACAAATGAACGGTCCTGCTGAATAACGGTGTAATTTTTTTTTTTTAAATTCTTCACCTGTTCTCAACCATGTTTACAGGGAGAGATCATAATGACAATGCCTATTTTTCCACAATACGAATATTGCAAAGTGTCCAAAATCAGAATTCTACAGTATATGGGAAAAAATACAGAGCTTGTTCCCATCGCTGTTTCCTACCTTTGTCTGCACTCAAAGTATCACCTCTCAGATTTCTTCCACACGGTTCAGATGGAGATGTAAACTTGACTATAATCTACATATTCTATATGGAACTATTAGACAAAAAAAACCCCAAACTAAAATGAAGCAAATGGAGACAGAAGCCCAAAACTGTAAAAAAAAAAAAAAAAAGCTT
>Ga0065711_1035420_pt1 | contig 22354 bp, 18 predicted proteins | sample Hoacrofraction12_FD_59098 | JGI IMG/M metagenome (GOLD analysis project Ga0065711, IMG submission 59098) | Hoatzin crop microbial communities from Cojedes, Venezuela - Epithelial fraction 12 v2 (version 2) | ecosystem: Host-associated > Birds > Digestive system > Esophagus > Crop | place... | reverse complement strand
AGCCCTGGAACAGGCTGCCCAGGGAGGTTGTGGAGTCTCCTTCTCTGGAGATATTCAAGACCCACCTGGACAAGGTCCTGTGCAGCTTGCTGTAGGTGACCCTGCTTCAGCAGGGGGGTTGGACTAGATGACCCACAGAGGTCCCTTCCAACCCCTACCATTCTGTGAATCTGTGAAGAGTATGGGCTAAGCAAAAAGAAAACTAACTGCACCCAGTGCCTTGTGCTGGTTTTCTGGGGATGGATAGTTTTCATCATAAAATTGGTAAGTTTTCCTAGGACAAGTTTTTAATTTGGGTCTAACTGAGATCAAAAGGTTGATATTACTTGTCATGATAGAGAATATATTTTGAGTTTTCGCACTGCTCATTACTGAGTAAGGTTAAAAAAAATTGTTGTAATAATTTTAAATGTTCACCAAAATCATACCTGCCTTATGAAAGTAAGTACAGCTCTACACAGAAAGGCTTATTACTAGATGGTTTTGAACAAGAAACCTTTCTAACATTAAGGGATTTTTTTTAATTTGTTTTTAGCTTACACTGATAAGCCTTTTATTTTTTCTGAGCACATTATTATTCTGAACATACACTGTCTGCCAAAAAAAAAAAAAATTCATTGTGATTGCTTCACAGATCCTTTCTTTGGCCAAGGTAACAGTTTCCATGGAACAGGTGGTCGTGGCAACAAACTTGCACAAATGCGCTACAGCCTGAGAGTGCTGAGATCTGTTGTGTCCCTTTATGATGACGCTGTGAACCTTAATTTGTGTGACCAGGGAGCAATTAGCCAGCTACTGGGTAAAGCACAGTTTGTATTAGTACATTTCTGTTGACGCTACGAATGTTTGTGCTTTTTCATGTGCTCTGGTTTTAGTGTGTTACTCCATTGACTGCTGAAAAACTATAAAAACTATAAAAACCTCAAACAATTAATCCAAGATGTAATTGATTTGATTTTTAATTTTTTTACACTTTAACACACAGAATTGGATGAATTAAGCAAAACAGACAGCTGTAAAAGCCTAGGTGTTTAATTTGAGACTGAGGACTGCCCCTTCTCCCTTTGTTGTGCTGCATTTGTTAAATCTTATTTTCATTGTGGTAGCCCCTAGGAACTCCAGCCATAAGTCTTGTTCTACCTAACTCTGCTATGGTGTCGCTCTCCACAACTGCTCTTTAGAGTACAAGGAAATTAATAACAATGTACCTTTATGTGAATAACATTATGAAGAATAAAAGCAGAATAAAACTGCTTAACCACTGCTCCTGCAATTTTAGAGCATTTTCTTGTTCCGTAACACATATCTAGTGTTCCATTTGGTTTTGAGCTCAAATACACACTGGCTTAAGTTCTTTTCTTACAATAATAAAAAGTTTCCAATTCTCTGAAAAAGTCACACTGGAAGAAACAAAATAGGTAAGATCCTTTGGAATTCAAAGAGTGTGTTCTAATAGAAAGCCTGGAAATAAAAGATTTTATATCCTCAGTGGAAAGTTGAGCTCCAGTGAAAACTCTGTGGAAACTTACAGATTTTAGTGAAAGCACAATTAACACTATACCTTACGTATCAGATTCAAGTAGCTTTTTTTTATTTTGAGGGAGTTCTCTCTCTGAATGTCCTCTTTCCCATAGTGGTTCCAAGACTGGTTTTCTCAGCAGTGTGGTGGTATTTTATGTCTCTCCCACATTTCCACTGTCAGTACAAATGTTTGTGAGGCTGTACAGTAGAGCAAATCAGTAAGTTCATTGCCTTTTTCTAAGAGTTCCTTAATTCAGATCAGTTCCCTGGATTCATTGCACTGGCACAATACAAGGGGCAGCACAGAGACTAAACAAGGAAGAACTCAGTGCAGAGTCATTAACTCTGTCACCAAGAGTAAAGTCCATGAAGTTACAGCATCAGTGTGCCGCACTTCTGTAAGCTAGTGTGAAACACAGGAGATAAAACTGAACAGCGTAAGCAGATTCCTTTAAAAATCTCTTGGTGTAAATTTGATTTTTTTTTTTTTAAATCAGCAGCTGTAATAGATTTCTGGCTCGTATATAGGATATTCACATGTATAAAATATATTCATTTATAGATATCCTAAAGTATGCAGCAAACAAATCTAAAGAGAAAGAAGATGCCATTCTACTGGAAATCCAAGCTGATCTATTATTTATTTTGTCTGCTCTCTGTGAAAATGATCTCCACAGAAAGGTATGTGTTTTCCTACTTCATACTGTTCAGAAAATGTCAAAACATGGTATATTTTCATTTAAAGGATACTGCTTTTTTTTTTTCCAAAAGCAGAAGTCAATTGTAGTTCATTGCTCAGTTCAATCAAGTCAGGACTGATAACTGGTTTCTGTGACAGTGAGAGTTAAAATGCAGAATCACTCAGAAATCCAGTAGAAAGTGTCTCACCTATTTAATTGCTAATTTACATTATCTTTAGATGAATATATGAAAGTGTGTTAACAAATGAGATTAGCAGTTTGGAAAAACCGAGTATTTCTCTTTCATATGTATATCATAAGGAATATATCCTGCTCTAACAAGTGGGCCAGATTTATTACAATATAAATACTTAAAATTTTCAGTTTCCTTTGTATTTTCTTATATCTAGCTATTTAGTAAATCTTATTAAAGACATATATTACTTTAATGTTTCAACAGGAACTCTTCAGCTATGCAGGAGTGGATATACTTATCCCATTCATTCAGATGGATCCAAAGAAGTTACATAGTGGATTAGGCCACAATTGTCTCCTCTTAAGTGCACTCGACTGCTTGTGGTTAGTAGAGTATTTTAGCAGCGGTAACTCTTAAAAATGTCATAGGAACATAGAATCATAAAGTAGTTTGGGTTGGAAGGAACCTTTAAAGGTCATCTAGCCCAACCCCGCTGCAGTGAGCAAGGACATCTTCAACTAGACCAGGTTGCTCAGAGCCCTGTCCAACCTGACCTTGAACGTTTACAGAGATGGGGCATTTACCACCTCTCTGGACAACCTGCTCCAGTGTCTCACCACCCTCACGGTAAAAAATTTCTTCCTTATATCTAGTCTAAATCTACCCTCTTTTAGTTCAAACCCATTACTCCTTGTCCTATCAGAGCAGGCTGTGCTAAAAAGTTTGTCCACACCTTTGCTATAGGCCCCCTTTAAGTACTGAAAGGCTGCAATAAGGTCTCCCTGGAGCAGTCTCTTCTCCAGGCTGAACAACCCCAACTCTCTCAGCCTTTCCTCATAGGAGAGGTGCTCCAGCCCTCAGATCATCTTTGTGGCCCCACTGCAACAGGTCCATGTCTTTCCTGTGCTGAGGGCTCCAGAGCTGGAGGCAGGACTCCAGGTGGGGACTCACCAGAGCGGAGCAGAGGGGCAGAATCCCCTCCCTTTGTCTCCTGGCCACGTTGCTTTTGATGCAACCCGGGATACACTGGGAGCACACATTGTCGGCTGATGTGCAGCTTTTCATCCACCAGTATCCCCAAGTCCTTCCTGGCAGGTGCTGCTCTCAGTCCCTTCATCCTCCAGCCTGTATTGATACCGGAGGTTGCCCCGACCCAGGTGCAGGACCTTGCACTTTGCCCTGTGGAATGTCATGAGGTTCACAATGGGCCCACTTCTTGAGCTTGTCCAGATGCCTCTGGATGGCATCCCGTCCCTCAGGCGTGTTGACTGCACCACTCAGCTTGGTGTCATCTGTAAACTTGCTGAGGGTGCACCTGATCTTGCTGTCTATGTCACTGATGAAGTACAGACCCTTGAGGGATACCACTCATCACTGATCTCCACCTGGACATTGAGCTTTTGACCACTACCCTCTGGATGCGACCATCCAACCAATTCCTTAGCCACTGAACAGTCCACCCATCAAATCGGTATCTCTCCAATGTGGAGAGAAGGGTGTTGTGGGGAAATGTGTCAAAGACCTTACAAAAATCCAGATAGACGACATCCATAGCTCTTCCCTTGTCCACTGATGTAGTCACTCCATCATAGAAGGCTGCTAGGTTGATGAGGCTACTAGGTTGAGGCAGGACTTGCCCTTGGTGAAGCAATGCTGGCTGTCTCGAGTCACCTCCCTGTCCTCCATGGGCCTTAGCATAGCTTCTAGAAAGATCTGTTCCATGGTCTCCCCAGGCACAGAGGTGAGGCTGGCAGGTCGGTAGTTCCCAGGGTCCTCCTTTCAACCCTTTTTAAAAATACGTGTGATGTTTCCCTTTTTTCAGTGACCAGGGACTTCACCTGACTGCCATGACCTTTCAGATATGGGGAGTGGCTTTGCAGTGACATCAGCCAGTTCCCTCAGGACTCTGGGATGCATCTCATCAGGTCCCATAGAATTCTCTATGTTCAGGCTCCTCAGGTAGTCATGAACCTGATCTTCTCTTACAGTGGAAGGGACCTTGCTCCCCCCATTGCCATCTTGCACTCCATCCACTTGAGAGGTGTGGGAAAAGAGGCTCCCAGTGAAGACTGAGGCAAAAAAGTCAAGTCTTGTATTTTTTAGGTCTGTAATACTATGGCCTCTCTCTGCACAGGCCTTTCTTCTATTTAAAATGTATAAAGAACCTTCATACAATTTGGCTAAATAAAAATCATACAGAATAAATAGAATATTCTGCATGTATTGTTTTCTAAATCGGGTTGTATTATGCCAACCTAACTCCCCACACAGAGTGTCCTCCTGACATGCAGAATTACCTAAGACTTTGTATGAGAGGTGTATGTATGGTTAGAGGCTGTAAATAACTTCACAGAAGTAAGCAGAAGACAAGAGGAAACTAATATTAGTTAAAAACTGTGTAAGCATAAGAAGTGTTTGTAAACTGGCTATATTGAGCTAGAAATACTTTAAAGATTGCTGTCAGAGAATGTCAATACATAGGACGATAACCAAAAGTTAATTTGTTTTAAGGCAGAGCTTCGTAAACACGTCGAAAGCCAAATGATATGTTTGAGAGAAAAGACTGGTGTAGGAGATGCCTTCAGTTAGTGTGTTAATGACCATAAGTGAGGAAATAAGGGAGCAATAGCAACAGAAATGCTGGTTTTATGATCATTTTAAGCTGGGAGAAGCAAACACTGTTGCCAAAAAAAAACAGTCTTGCTTGTCTCATTCCCTTGATTCTGCTGGCAGAAATATTCACACAGCCCTGCAATTAGCCACATCAGGGACATGATCTAGCAAAATTTACCCTCCTTTAGTGAGTTAGTTCAAATCCATATTCTAATCCTATACATTGTGAACCTGCCAAATTTCTTGGGCTGCTACAAGGAAAGTGTGCCACCTGCAAGAGAAGAGCGAGCAGTCAGGCAGGGTATATTTAGTTACACAGTGTAAATGAAAAGGCATATGAAACATGATTTTTCTACTCCCTGAAGGTATGAAGCATATTGCATACCAAATATATTTATGCAATTCAGTAAAATAAATGCAATGCTTGTAGGATGTTCTAAATCATAAAAATGTTCTACACTGAAATTATTTCTGTTTAAGGTCCTGTGTCATTGGATGTTACATTGCAGAGGATTATTTTCTTGAGAAACAGGGCATCTTTCTCCTTCTGGATTTGTTGGCAGTAGGTATTTTTATTATTGTTGTTACAGAATGAGAGAGTAGTAAAACAACACGGAAAATTGCGTTATTTTTGTTACAGTATCTCCTAGGACTATTATGATACCAACAAAAAAAACCAGTGTATGTAATTCCCTGAGACAGGAAGGGAATCACACACCAGGATATCTGCTCAGAAATGATTGGACAGATTTTCCATGTATGTTTTTTAAAAAATAGTATTTGACAGAGAGAGTTTTATATTTACCAAAATTAGTAAGACCAGAGTTAGTATACACCTCAAGGCTTTAAAAATTTTGATGTTTAAAGTTACTTTGTACTTATATTTTCTATGTATTGCTACTTCTATGGATCTTGGACTTAGAGCTGGCACAGGTGTTTCACCTCTCACAAAATAAGCATGTGCACCTTCCTTATTTTATTCCCTCCTCATTCTCACCGGTCTTACTGCCAGCCTCTGCTGTCCTCGCAGTGCAAGACTGCAGACCCTTCCCTGTTCTCAGCTGCTGCTGCAAAATCTGGCGACAAAATCGAATGGGGGCTGCGTGGTGCTGCTCAGCCACTGCCTTCAGAATCTGTTTCTTGCAAAAATAAATCTTGGTAGCAGTACATTCTCCAGCATATGAGCCTGGAGGCATGTATACAAAACCTGTTACATATTTCTGCACACAGGTATGTGCATCTTATATGATCCTACACTCACTCCCCTCATGTTCCTTGATTTATGGAAGTTTGCGTGGCAGGATTCCAGGAACTTGAAAGATTGACAAGTTTATACACCAGTTTTGTGCGAATAGTTGTGATGAAAAGTTTGCAGTTACTTGATTACAGATTACACAATTTCTCTATTTTTTTGAAGGTAGACATCACTGTGTTTTGAAAAATTTAAACCATTTTTTCCTTTTCCCTTCACCAAGTTAAAGCAAAAGAACCTCCACAATATAATTCTTGGAATCTTGGTTGAATTTTGTGACAACCCTAAAACCACTTCGCACATCAGTATCTGGCGAGGGGCCAAAGATCAAACAGCAGCTAACCTTTTAATACAGTTATGGAGACAGGAGGAGCTGGAGCTAGGAGTCAAACGTGATCCACACGGAAGGATTGTTGGTAAGTTTTAGGATGTATATGAAACTGTGAGCAGTTCCACTGAATAAAGTAAAACAAAGACAGTGTTTGCTTTTGCAGTCTTGAATCCTGATGAAAGTAAGTTGCAATGTTTATAGCTTTATGCTGTAATCCTTACCAAACCCAAAATATATCTGTTTTGCTAGAGTCTGGCCACTAGATGTCATTTTCTACATTAGCTGAGAATGAACCAGGTAATGTACAAAGCCATGACTGGTATCCTGAACAGCTTTTCTAGTGCTGGACAGTTAAACTATTTAATTTCTCCCACAAATGTTACTGTGTTTTGTGGTATGTTGTAAAAAGAAGGAAGGAGGGTGCTGTGGTCTTGCACATCTTTAGTCATGCTAATTAATATTTTCTGGCCCAAATTATGTTCAAATTCCTGGCCAAAGTATCAAAATGATTTACATACTGTTCACAAGGATGGAACTGCCTTCTTTTGGAGGAGACATCACAGAAAAGCACATGTCCATAGCTGCATGCTAAAGATCCTCATACTTCATTACATAGACAGCATTTCCTCTAAGTTCAATAGCTTTGGGAACATACTACCTCTTCATTCTTCACTCTTGTTTTCTATTTTGAAATTATTAGACATGAAGAGACCTATTGCTAGCAGCTTCCAGAAACAGCAAGAGGTCATCCCCATGCCTGCCAACTGTCCCAGCTTTGCCATCATGGAAATTTCAGAAAACATACGGGCAAAACTTTATTCATTATTTTGCAAGCTAGGTAAGACAGGTGAATTGCCTTGTCAGTGTCATATTTGTCATTAAATTGAACTTGTTCACCTGCAATCAATAAAGTCACTGTAAAAAAACAAAAGGTCAAAGGAAACTTTGAGGTGCATCATCAACACTCTGTTATTAATAGATGTTTGCTCATCCTGTTCTTAAAAGTCCCTGTTGATGGGCATTTCAAGGCTTCCCCAGTACTTCGCTGCCCCTACCATTAGGAAGAGTTTTCCTAGTATTAAAGCTAAAGTTTGCTTGAAATTTTCTGTAATTTGTTTTCCCACACACAGTATCTCCTTCACATATTTTAACACTTTTACATTTAATTTATTTCCCTAGATGAAGAAATATTACTTTCTGCAGATGTTGCTCACAGATGTCATTTTCTAGCATAGCCTCTAATTATTCTCATTGCTTTTTTTCTTGAGTCTTTCCAGTTGGTTCACATTCTTCTTGATCCGTCGTGTTCCAAAACTGAATACAGTAGTCTAGCGGAAGCCTCACAGCCACATAGAACTACATTCTTCTACGCATCTTGTAAATAAACATTCTGACATTAATATGACAATTGCTATATTCACAGTGGCATGATGTTGCTTGTTTATTTCACTAAGAATCTTGTACGGTCATCTGCCATCCTGGATTTCTATGGATGACTCTTCCTACATTTAGAATTTTGTATTTGTCCTTACTGAATTTAATTCTGTGGGTTTAGATAATTTTTCAATTGGCAAAATTAATTTGCATTAATTTTCCTTCAAAATGCTGCAGTCCCTCCTAATTCTATGGTTTTTACATTCTGAATATTAATATCTACTATGCCGTTGTCTAAAAACCTAAACTGAAGTCAAGATACATGATAAATTCTTTCATATCTGTAAGATTTCTTACCTGGCTGTAGGCAAAAGCTAGGTCAAATGACATGGTTTGCTTTTACTAATTCATGTTGGGTATTAATGTTTTCACTGCTACCATTTAACTGCATAAACATTATTTGTTTAATTATTTGTTTCAGCCTTTTTGAGAAACTGAACTGAACCAATATTCTCTGGCTTCTCCTTTTCCCCTTTTAAAAATAGGTATTAAGTTTGTTTTTCCAAGTCCGTCCTCCACAGGTTCAAAGATGGTCAGTAATTGTTCTGAGATTGCTTCACCCAGTTCCCTGGGTAACCTAGAGAACCAACTGGTTTGAAAACATCCTTAGTTTCTCTAATAAATTATAGTCAGTTCTTCCTCTGTTGTAACCCAGGTTCTTATTTTTATTAGTGTTACTTGTGTTAAATGTTGGATCACAGCTAAATTCTTTATTAAAGCAAAAAGGCATGAGATCTTGTTCTAGCTTTCTCCTATATTCACGTACCTCTTATGTTAGTTATATACATTGTAATGTCTCTTGTGAAATACTGAAATGACATGAAAGTGGATAATAAAAAGATGGAAAGATTTTTATAGTCTTTTTTCAACACCTTCCTCTTACTGTAGTCATGCTCCATAACAGCCTGTAACATGGTGGTCTAGAAAACCAGTGTTAATTGGCTTTTATTCATGGTATTTCTTAATTTCAAAACATGATGTGATTATACTTGAATAGATAGATGCTACATTCCCAGTTACCACACAGATGGTATGATGAAGTCTAGAATGAGATTTGATAGACTGTCATTTTAAAAATAAAGGTATACTTAACATTCAGTGTGCAAAAAAAATGACGCATAGTCTCAGCAATCATACTTCTCTACCTTATTCTTTTACATGTACTGTAAACATTTTTTAAAAGATGGAGCCATTATGCTCAAGGCTCAAATCTGTGAGATGGAGACCTTCATTAAGCAGTTTTGAAACAAAATACTGAAGACCCTGTAGTACGATTTTCCCGTTGGCTACTTCACAGCTAAGGCAAACTCTATTTGTGCTGAATTGCTACTTCAGAAACTGTGACCTGTGGACTCAACTGTTTGTTTGCTATAATGGAAGATCAAACTCTTACCTCAAAAGCATAGCAAATGCAGTACTATCCTGGCCTTCCAAGTGCTTGGAAGTTCACTGGAGACACTCATAAGTAAAGAGTTAGTATAGAGTGAATTTATTATGTAGAAAATAGGTTTTTATCACCAAAACCTTGTTCGGGGTTAGAAGAGTGACTGACTGGTGTATGTGTGATGAAGATTTTGCATGTGATTATGTGATGGGTAAGATGGAATATTTCTTAGAACGTTATATTTTAAGATAAATTCATCATGCTGTTAATACTGATATGATTAATATTCCTTTAGGTTTTGAAAATTTACCTGGCTTATCTGCTAAGGATTTTGTCACACTTGCTATCATACGGCATTATATTGATTTTAAAGTGAGTATTGTAGAACAAAATATTGCTACTGTATCTGTGTTTGCAAAAATAGCAACTATATCTCAGAATACAACAAACAAATATTCAAAAGCTGTCAACTATGTCACAAGTCACCTATAGTTTCACAGAGTGCAGGCCAGTATTCATCATCAAAATACACAGTCCCACTTCCACGATTCCAGCACTCCCCAGCCTCTTCCTTTGTACTGCTACAAATGTTTGTGATGGCACAGAAAATAAGACTAGAAACCAATGCTAGTTAAAAAAACTCGGAAAAAAATGGTTTTAACTGTTTGCCAGCTGAAGAAACAGACTTGTGCCAGAATAGGAGTAAGAAATTGGGGAGGAGCTAGAGAGTAGGACTGCCTCTTTGTGCAGTAAGGTCAGTTGGGTTGGGAGTGGGGGGTAGTTTGCCATTAAAAATGATCTTAAACACACATTCTGATAAAGGTTTTTCTGTGCTTTCCCATCGTTGTCCGCTCATGCAGTATCCATCCATACTGCCAAAAGTTAAGAGTGACATGCCTACAGGAAACAAGAACAGGATAACAAGCTTTGTGGGAGCCATCCTGTTCAAAAGATGCTTCAGTTTGTGCCAATTTTCTGCTTAGGAACAAAGTCTGTGAGAGCTTGAAGTGTTCAGGAACTAGCAAGACTGGATATTTAGTTGATAATTCCAGCTTCCATTTACATCTCCTGTGGCAGCTTGCCCTGATAATGTGCACAATTTGAGATTTTACAGAAGAAACCAGTAGGGCACACTTGTAATTCAGTATCTTGTAGCTATCTGTATTTCTTCTGAGTTTCTGTAGTTACCAGCATTCCTGTTACTGCTCTGTGGAGCCAAGCTTGGGCTTGAGAAGGCTTAGGGAGGATTATCATGAATGGATTTGGCATAGCATTACTGAAGTCCAACCTGGCGTAAAAATTCTGGGAAGTGAAACAACAATAAGGAGAGAGGTTGTTGCTCTATTCTATTTTGAATAATTGGAACTGAAAAAAGAGAGAAGTATCAAATAGTGTGGTGTGTGTTTCACACACAGGTTGGAGAAGTTTGGAGTGAACTGTGTGCAGAACTAAAAGAAGAATTCAGGCCTATTGCGTCGGATGAGGAAGCCTTGAAAGTTATTTCAGAAGTATCAGAAGATACTGGAAGAATGGTTGCTGCTCTGCAGGCCGAAGTGCTTGAAAGCCAACATCAACAAGAAATCCAAGAGGAGGAAAAAACATACGCAAAGGTAAGACAAGGAGTATTTAAACAAGTAAAACACATGTAAAGCTTTTTTGCCGACCTATGTGAAGATTTTCTTATTATATAATGTTGAGAAGTCTGTAATTGTACACTGCTTGAAGATATTTTAGTCTCTCAGCAGTAAAATTTTAACTTTAAATTAAATTAGGTTAAGCTCAGTTCTCCCAATTTGTATAATTTTGCCAATATTTAGAGAGCAACATGGAAAAGTGAAACAGTCTCACCAGTGATGCATCAGCAATGGTGTAAAGAGAAATGATCATTATGTTACAGTAAGAGTTGCACCTGTGTTCTTCTGTAGCAGACAAAAATTTGAAGTACCTATTATAACCACATCTTCTTCTTAAAATGAAACAGAAGCCTCTGTTATAAGCTCCCTTGGCTGAATATTCACAAAGATTCATTATTTCACAAAGCAGTGCTTTGTGCTTGCCGACATGCTCAGAGTGAGCAGGTATAGACATTTTCCAGCTTTGGATGTAAGGCAAGCGCTTGGCATTTTTGTTTATCTACTGTCCCATCCTCTCCTGCTTTCTGAGAGGTAAGTTCAATTGGTTCAGTTGTCTAAAATCTCATGGTAGTGTTTTTGAGGGATTGTCATGCATTATGATGCCTGCACTTGTCACCAGAACTGATTCTCTGTTATTCAGCATCTGAGAGTAAGAATATACAGAAAGTATTCCTGAAAGAGTTGGGGCTCTTCCAATGTCTGTGTTGGAAGAGGGGAAAATTTGTTTGCAATGGAGAAGGTAAGTCTTTTTTTTTTTTTAAAGACAGTGCATAAGGAGGTCTTTAAAGTACAAGTACATTACTACAACATTGTCATCCAATCTCGTGAGAGGTATGAGCTAAGGTAGCCGGAGGGGCATAGGTGAACATGCTATCCAAAAAGCACAAGCAAAGAGTTCAGGAAAGCTCATGAGAATAGGCTTGTGTTGTGTCTTTTAAATCTCGTTTATATTACAGATCCGGGCTATCCATAAGCAAAGAGAAATGGTGAATAAATCTTGGGAAAATTTCTTGACTCGGACATCAAACTATGAGGCGTTGAAGGTAAGAATTCTGACTGGTGGAGCAAAATTTACATTCACAGTGTAGATATAATAATTGGGAAGTCCCAAACACATTTCTTAATGAATTATGAGGATATTCAAGTAGAAGTTATAGTATATATTCACACAGACATAGATGAATGAATCATGAGATGTATTGGCAAAGCTACACAATCTTTGATTCTTCTGCTCTTTTATGAATCTATGATTCCATGATTTGCTCTTCTGATTACAGTCAAAAATTGGGGATCAGCATTGTTTATGCATTTGTAATTAGGAGCAGTAGAGTGAGTGTGTGTGTATATAGATGTGTATTTGTCCTGAAATTGTTGAAACTAAGTCTGGTCATTCTATTCTTTATTTTTTCTAATACTTTATTCCATATTTTTAATACAGCAGACGTCTTTCAAGATGGGATTTTTTTTTAATGAAAGAAGTTTCTTATAGCAATATTTGTGCTTTTTCAAAAGAACATTAGAGTCCTGGTTCAGTGATAAGACTAAGTTGGAGAATGAATGAAATCACACTTAAATGTTTTGTCAGTAGAATTTAATTTTTCTTCATTTCCCAAAGGACGTGCAAAAGATAACAATTTTCTTCATGTGCAAGCACCTCACTGGCCTGTGGTAAAGACCTATGCCAGAATTAGAAATTAAAAAGGACCAGAAAAGGATTTGGAGAACTACAAGCTGGTTAATTTTAACTGAGTCCCTGGAAAGCTGTTTTAGGCACATGAGGGACAAGAAGGTGATTGGAAATGGCTGTTACGGATTTATCAAGGACAAATCATGCCTTGCCAGCATGTTTGCCTTTGGTGATAAAATTATTAGCTCTGGAGAAGGATGTTATTTCCCTTGGCTTTAGCAAGGTTTTCAGCAGAGTCTTGTGTAACATCCGTGTAGCCAAATAGGGGAGATATGGATTGGACTACATATAGGTGTTGTCCACTACAGCTGGACTGCAAATTGGATGAAAAACTGGCTGCATTGATGGACTCAAAGGACAGAAGTCGGTGATTAAAGTCTAACTAGCAGTCAGATTTGAGTGATGTTCCTCGGAGTTAATTATAGGGTTGCTACTGTTTAGCATTTTCGTTAATGACTTGGATATTGGGTCAGTATGCAACCTCATCACATTCATGCATGACACTGAGCTGGAGGAAGCAATCCATATTCTGGGAGGTAGGGACGCTATTCAGAAGGACCTTGACAAGCTGGAGGGATGGGCTGACCGGAAGCTCATGCAGTTCAGGAAAAGAAAATGTGAAGTCATGCATTTGGGGTGCGTTAAGGTTTTCATGCATCAGTGCAGCCTGGGGACAGATGGGCTATGTAGAGGTGTACTGTGCATGGGGTGACAAGCTGAATGTGAGGCAACAGTGTGCTCTTGTGGCGATGAAGGCTAACAGCATATATGGCTACATTAGAAAGAATACAGCCCACAGGTCATGGCAAGTGATTATTCCCTTCTCACCCTTGTGAAGCCATGTCCATTTATTCTGTTTTCAGGTCCCCAGTACAAGAGAAAATTATAGACCAGAGGGAGAGTACTGACAATTAAAGGCCAATAGAATTATCACCTCATTTATTTTGTTATTTTGTTTGTATCTTTTCTAACAAATGCAAATCATACAATTCATTCCAATTAAAACAATTTTGCCTTTTTTCTAACTATCTTTAGAAAGCAAAAAGGCTTCAGGAAAAATCAATAGAGGCTTCCAGATCTAAATCAAAGACTCAAAATGGAGCAGTACATTCTACTGATATTAAAGGTCTCGGTACAACAGTAAGTAATCCCCAATAACACTGTTTTATTTTCATTACTATGTAAGTAGTTTGGGGTTTATTCTGGCTGTATATGTGCTGCTGCTTACTTTCTCTCTAATAATGTTGATGTTGACAAGCCCCAAGTATGTAAGAAAGAATCTGTATCTCCCGCAAAGCACCACTTCCCCTTCTGACATATCCTCAGAAAACAGGTAGGTGGTCAGAGTGAGATTCAGATCTGCAAATTACTCATAAAAAGTGTGGGCAAGATGGTCCCTATGCTACTTGACATGCACCTCTAGTGGGACAGCCTTTCATGAAAACCTTGCTGAGGTCAAGACCTCCTTCATTTATTTTTGGGTAAATCTGTGTGATCTCCAGTGTGTTGGTAGAGGTGTCCTTTGTCAGTGAGCGTGTTCCTGACTGTCTGCAGATAAGCCACCCGTTGCATCTGCAGAAAATATTTTTTTTCTCATTTCTATCAATTAGTTGAAGTGTGAGAAAATAAAAGCCATTGTTAAGAACTTATTTGGGCACAACAGCGTATTTAGATGTTTTGAGAAGAATCTCCATTGCAGTCAGTAACTGCTTTTGAGCTAGCTGGATGATTTCTGTGTGAGTATCACAGCTAGGGAGGATTTTAGGAGTGAAGGATAGCTTCTTGGTTGCTTATAAGTTACTCTTGCATGTAAGGAGAAACAAGGAAGAAAAAACATGAGGTGCTGTTTTCAAACTTGCACAAAGGCAAGAGATTGTATTGTCATGGGCTCTCTGGCATGAATGAGTAATGACAACTAAGGTGGCTGCATCCTGAAAAAGAAAAGAGGCAGTTCGTTTTTGATGTGATGAAGAAAGGAGGAGTTCAATAGGAAGCAAGGGGATGGTCTCAGAGTGCTGGAGTAGGATTTGTAACAAATCGTATTTGCCCTAAACTTCTGAAAGATGTAGAGGGACACATCTGGGAATTCAAGGTGAAGTGGGCTGGAATAATTATTTAGTTACGTGCATATATCAGTGAGACTGTTAATCAGCGATATTTTGGAGGAAGAATCTGAAAAATTTAGACATAAACATGAGTATTCTGGAAATTGTTAGTAGAGAGAAATGCATTGTTAGATTTAATTTTAAAGACTTGGACCTCAAGCCAGGATTATTCATTTGTTTGGAGGGAGAGGATTTAACAAGAAAATATTTTCATGGTTCTATAATCAATATTTCAACAACTGTAGACAAAACCAAGGAAAAGGTTAGTCCATTTGGCAGAATAAGTGTATTAAGAAAAGAAATACATCAGCAACATCAGATAAAATTCCTTGGGTACATTGCTTAGGAGAATTACAAATGACAGATATGGCTGGCAGTTTTTTTCACGGAACAATCTTCTTCCCTCCTCTCTGCTAAACACCCTTAGTAGGGAGAGATGAAAATTAAGCCAAGGTGGTTGTTGCAAACCGGTTAAGGTCAAGTAAGCAAACATGTGAGTCACATGCACTCAAAGATTTTCACTGTTTGTTTTAGTAGGTCATGGTTAGAAGACAGAGGTGTCACTCGGGGATTTTTGTGCAAAGACCTGAGCCTATTCAGTATAAAGTGTAGTAATGCGACTGGAAAGTGTATGTCCCTTTTCTTTTTTCTGAACCAGTAGTTATAGGCAATTGTATTCTAAGAGAATCAGGGTCTGTTCCCTTTTTTTTGTTCAAAGTATTAATGCATAGTGAAATTCTGAGTTCAAAAGCTGTGGCTCGTGTTATATACAAATCCAAATAACATTGCACAACAAACTTCTGTTGTAATAAGGGCTTGATTTTCTTTTCCTCTATTCGCAAGATCAGACATGAAGGCAGAAAAGCAGAGTACATAAAGGTACCTGCTGAAAAACCACTCTGTCTTTTCCTTTGTATTGATGGGAACAATTTGTGAATTTGGTACAAAGGACAGTTTGAGTGGACTGCAGAAACCTCAGCATGCGTCTCCACCAGCTGAGTAATAGTTTTGAAAGACAGTTCATGATTTAACTCTCATCTCATTTTAAATGCTAACATGAATGTCAAGCAATACATTTATTTTGTTTTTCAGATTGGATCTGGTCGCTTAGTAACTGTCGAAAGTACACCTCAGTTAATTGGAGGGCCACTGCCTGTTACAGACCTTGCTCTTAGAAAGCCTTCTGTTTGTGAAGGAGCCTTAAAAAAGATCAGAAAAGTTAAAACGTTAGACTCAGTCAAGAAAGATTCGGTACCTGTAGAATAGATAGTGTTCTGAACAATGCTTTTAATATTTCAGTTAACTGTATGTGTATTTTAGATACCAAATAAAATCTGTTTATAATGTTTTGATGAATTGCATAGAGCACCTTGAGAGTAAACTTGTATTTTGTCTTAACTAATTCAAACATGGGGATGATGTATTAATAAAGTACCCGAGACAGTATGGTCCAGAAGTATATTGTGTCCAATAATTTTGTGTGCTAGTGTCAGGTTACCCTGATCCACTATCAGTAGGTCCACTATTTAGATCTCCATCTCTTGTTGGCACATTCCACACACTGTACTTTAAGTGTCTCGTTCTCAGAGCAGGGTGATGAACCTTCACATGAACCCATGCAGTTCCTCATTTTCCTGGATACTGTACCCATGTGCTTTTTGTGCAAGTCCATTTGTTTCTTGAATTGCTGCCTTTAGCATCAGGACTTCTGACTTCTGTTCTCTCGGTTTTCATCTAAAGACGCACCAAGAAGCTTGTCTGTGCCAACAGTTTCTCCAAGCCTGTTGGAAAGACATGCTGAAGTGTTCTGCTCCTCATGGGTTTTCACAGCTCTTTAACTGGTCTTACTATTCTAATTATTTCTTCAGATATTGACCATATTGTCTCCAAAAAGAACTCATCCTCTTCCACCCCAGCACCTCTAGAATACCAACACAAACGTGTGAGCAGCAGAACTTTTTGTAGGCGACTCAGTTTCTAAGCTATTGTCTCTTTCCCAACTTGGGCAAAGCCAGAATTTGCTATAGAGCAAGATTCCCTGAGGCTGTTACTTCGTTTTAAAACCAGTGGCTATCCGCTGCTATGGCATAAATTGCTGTGACATTGCAAGGGATTCTGGGACATACAAGCTCTGGCATGTAGTCTGTCATTTCTGCCTGTAAGCAATATTTAGAGAAAATACAGGCTTTCACTTTGTTAAATGACAACTTGAAAAATGGAAATAAATTTGAACTAAGCAGGTAGAACTTCATTTCCAACTCCTTTTTTTACTTCCTGAAAGAGGGATGGGGGGTGGGGGTGGGTGTATAAGCATTGCTTAAAAATCTGTTTGTCCCTGTAACAAAACTTAGCAGTGCTGGCATTAAAAATGAAGGCAGAGATTTTTGTTTAAAAATTGTCTACTTAAATTCTATTAAAAGAACCTGAACAAAATAATGAAATAAAAGAAAACAGCCATATGAAATGGTACTTAAACTTTAGAGAAATCTTCACCTGTTTAGTTTCCAAAGATGGGAAGCATTTTCTCATGGGCAGGTCTGTTATACATTACATTCTAGAGTAAGACAGTCATCTAGTGCTTAAAGCTAGAGAAATTAAATCGAGCTATGCTAATTTCGCTGGCCCTTTGCTAATTCATCATTTTTAAGTATAGTCTCGTTTCATTATGTCATTTTTTTCCCAAAATTATCTGCATCAGGTTTGTTTTCTTAAACAAGCCTGTATATGTATTTCTTGCCTGCCAGCAAAGGTATGTAGAGATTATCTAAGTGAAGCCCTGTGTGTCAAGTAAAGTCTTGCTCAGTTGTTTATGTTTGTATTTCTCTGACAACTCTTCAGCAGCTATGCTGCTTTATTACTTTTTTAGAGAATGTGAATATATATCTATACACCGGGGCCAGAAAAAGTGTGCTCCATTGTCTTTTCACAATTAAACCAAATAATAAATATTTGTCTAGGAGAACAAAGACTGTGACATTTAGAGGTTTTTTATATGCTTGCATATATGTGAATGTGTGGGTGAGTCATTACTACTGGCAGCAAGGCAGATTTCCCAAAATGCTTACATTTATACTTCAAGGCAGATTTCCCAAAATGCTTACATTTATACTTCATGAATTAATACTAACACGAGGCTTCACAGCGGCATACGCAGCATTTGAGTTTGCCAGCCAGCTGTGGACTGTGGCCTGACTGCCAGAGGGGGAACCCAAGAAAACTCGGCTTGCTGTTCCTGCTGTAACCCAGGGATGGAAAGAGAGGGAGCACTGAGTGCTGGTGGAGAGAAAGATCATCCCCTTCGCTGTTAATCCCTCTTGCAGAGAGCCAGGAGGAGCCACCTCTGGCCTCCCAGAGCTCTGTCCTAGACAGCACAGGTATATCCACCTGGAATTTGTTTTGCTGCTGCTGCTTGTGGTACTGTGTTGCTGTTGTTCACAGCCACCTGCCCCTTTGGCAGACACTGCAGGGTGACAATAGATTGTTCAAGCATTCTGGAGCCAATTATGGTAGATGCTAAGCACCTTTCTCCTACAGAAAGCTAGTTAAAACAAAGAGTTACAGTCTGAGGGAAGATGGAGCTTTTAAAACTGCATAGGATACCTTGCTCTGGAATTCAATTAAAAGATCACGAATATAGGAAGCATTACCTTTAAAATGTTCTTACAATTTTACACTTCTGTAGGTGATGAATAAAATTATTTGTAAGTGTGAACAAGGGGAATTTATTTCTCTGATTTATGACAGTTAAAACACTTGATTTGTCGCAAATGCAATACAATACACAGCTTTATAAAGTGGATATTGCCTGAACAGATTAGGTGGTGGCTCTCAAATAGCTGCTCATCATGATATATCAATTCCTGAAACTGCTGGGTTTGGATGTGTCATGACTCCCTCTATTTGCTTAAAAGAAAGGGTGTATTTAAAATACGTTTTTGTATCAGGAACTTACAGTGATATTAATTTGTAAGAGAAATTTCTCACTACTTTTGTACCCTCTCTAGAATACAGTAGGAGAAATATTTTACAAGATGCAGGTCAATATTGTATTTACCTAGATAAACATTTACAAATCTATGAGAATTGTTGGATATTTTATGAACTATATATGAGCTAGGCATTATGTGGGATGGATTTCTTGTCACTTATGAAGGTTTATATGCTGTTACTGTGTAAGTACTGTTTCCTACAATAATTAAACCCATCTGGGATCTCATAAAAGGCTAGAACACAACAGGGACTGAACAAGCTGCATTGCCCAAGGAATAAAGCAGAGAACAGTGAGCATCTCTGAGTGTTCTCATTTGTTCTCAGGCTTTCTGTGCCCAGGAGAAATGGATTAACAAAGTGGTTAATCTGCCTGAATTAGCTGACCCATTCTGGATGGTTTCGTGTAATGGGAGCAATAGTCAAGCCAGTCTCTAACGCTTTCAAACCACTTGATGCATGAGTCTCTTCTCAACTGTGATGTTGCCTGCTATGACAGGGATGGATTGTATCATCTTATTTACCTGTATGAATGTGTCAATAAAGAGCAGGCTTGTGTAAAGTACTGTTCTTAATGTCATGTAGTAGTGGTCTTGCAAATAAATTGCTAATAGACAAGAAAATGACTACTATTTAGACACTGCTGCATAGAAAAATACTTTAATTAATCATAGCCTATACTAAGCAGTGATAAAATACAAAGTTTACACTGCACAGGACATTACAATGAGCATAAGCCTTCTCTTTAGCTTGATGTCACACTTTTTTGCAATTCTTAAAAGTAAAATTGATTGTATGTGCAAGACACTGTATCAAATGTTTGTTGACATTTTCTCCATTGCTTAACGTATAAAAATATATTGGGTTTCCTTCAGAATTAACTTTTAAAAAAAGAGAATTATTGGAAAAGATGAGCCTCTACAAAAATACGACACTGGCTTTGACTTACAAGCTTACCTGAGAGAACAAAGGTAAACATAAAAGCATTCACACATGCAGTGGGAAAAAGGCAACCCTGGGAGTTTGCAAGACAGGAAAGCAAAAGTGACAACGTGGGAGTTCACGCACTTATCAGTTTAGCAGTGATTAAAGTACTTTATACAGAGGAAAAAAAAACAGGTTGAACCATGCCATGGATTTGTCTAAGCGTCTACAGTATAGGCTGTGCTTTTGTGTTCCTTCGTTTTGATGTTGCCTTGCTGAGGTATCTTCATTTTCTCCCCTTTTGGCCTAAAATGGGTTGGTGAAAGCGGACCCTGCAAGATCATGAAAGAAAGGTTATTTTCCAAGGTTATTTTCCAAGCAATATGGTTAGGAATGCTAGGATTAAATGATCTTCATGTTCAGTCTGGAAACCTAAAACATCTGACTGGGTACATCAGAAGAAAGTCTGTTGCCGAGGAGGAAGGAAGCACACAGGTCTAGGACTGGCTAATAAGATATAAAGCCAATCGCCTATATAATCTCAGTTCAGACTCATCCCAGACCCCAATGACCAGAATTGGTCGATGTTTGATGATTCACAGAGACCATAAGATCACATTATGTGTCAATAGTTTTAACGGGAAGAAGAGGCTTCAAGCAGCCAGGGATTTGAGCTTCCCTTCTCACAGAGGGTCGATTCCCCAAAGCTGAGACAGAAGTCCAAACACCAGGAAATTCTGCGTATTGTAATGTCATTTATATGCACACAGTGATAAAGAGAGAATGCAGCATCCAGTTCCACACACTCCCACATGCATACCGGACATTTTTTACACTTCATTAAACATAGAAATGTAGTACTCAAACTACTTTGGACCCATGTATTGTGGAAGTAGCTACCACTGAAAGATGCAAACACTTTTGGCAAGTAGAGACAGAAAACTGGAGATGATTATATTGAGTTGTCTAAACAATCAAGGACGAGGATGGAACAGTGGTTCAGTACGCTAGTACATAACAGAGTAACACCATATCCTATAGTTACCTTCTAAAGTTCTATGTGAGTATGTGGAAGAGTATTTGGGAGACATTAATTGTCTTCTGCCCATTCCATGGGATCTTGAGAGCACGCAGTCTACATACATATCCCAGAAGTTCTGGGCTAAATGATTGAAGAGTTCGTTGTGCTTGGGCTTAGGGGATTCCTTTAGGAACATCATGAAGTCCCAGAGAGCAATAACCGTGTCTGCGACCTTGAGTTTCTTCATTTCCACCAGCCCATGGGATGACACCTCCCAGCACTGATGGTCAATCTGACCCAGGCTTGGAGGAGTTTCTTTCTGATAGTCTAGATTGGCATAAACCAAATTCAGTATCAATATACAGCCCAGCTGAAGATACCACCTTCGCTGCCATACAGATTCCATACTCCAGGAAGGTACCTGAAAGAAAGTGGATAAAATCACAGTGATTCTAATGTTACATAGTTCATTCTCACATAACTTTCAAGGATATCCCAAGAGATGATTTATGCATGTATACAGACAAATACTTCTTTTCAAACCATGGAATTAATACCAGGCAGTGAACCGTAACGCTGGAGCTAGGTTTGCACCTAGAAAGTTTTAATCCTGTTTAGAACATGAAAACCTGAAGCAGAAAGTTCATAGCCTATGTCGGAACTGCTCCTTGAGCTCAGGACTTCTTCCCTTAAACTCCTGTGCTTAGATCATCAGTGAAATCAGATGAATTGCAGATGCTGAACAAATCCTAGTGGCATTCTCTTTTGCATGATTGCAAACAAGTAACAGAGTTATAAATATAAAAAATATAATGTATAATATGTATATAACAGATTGTATATAGTAGAATAATTATAATATATAATATAAAATGTAGTAGAGGAGACTAAACATAAAGGAGAAAACAAACCCCAAAAAAGAACAAAAAAAAAAGTGAGCCCAGTAAGAAGTCTGAAGAAAAAGATGACAGTCAAGACTCTCAGATAGAGCCCCTTATTTTGGTGTCCTAAATCAATAGTTGGTGCCATGGTCATTCCCACAGTTTCCAATCCCCTTGCCAATTCAGAGTGTAAAAGACAATTACAAAATGATGTGAGGTTTTGTGCAGATTCAAGGCAATGCCTTGGGCAACCGTGAAGTTTACGGGGAACTTGGACAGAACTGCAAGTGTGCTCTCCCACTCAGAATATCTTTGGGCACTGGCAGCAGGAAAAGTTAGTCTGTGGCGTCTTCGAAGCATTAACACACTGATGTCCTCTCTGCAGCTCGTAGTGATACAATCAAAGAGAGGACAATCCACAGATAATACAACATCTGTGTGAACTGTCTACAAGAAGACAGAGTTGAGGGGACACCGTGGATTTCATGGTCATACTAGGCTGGGTCGGGAAACAGGACAGCTTGAGTTAAGCCCTTTTGCTGTGGCCTCAGGGTTCTGGGATGATTTTTAGTCTGAATGTGCTATTACACTGCTGCAGCCGTCCGAGGTCCCTAGACCCACCTATTCCTTTACCTCAACTTCAGGACTCAAGAGAATGAGACAGACCCCCCCCCCCAACCTAGCTCAGTGCTAAAGCTTCACTT